>PDWJ01001656.1_pt1 | contig 26599 bp, 20 predicted proteins | sample 1430881 | NCBI WGS metagenome assembly PDWJ01 (sample SAMN01162460, study PRJNA174530) | Oral metagenome, whole genome shotgun sequencing project. | biome: Marine environment; feature: Marine mammal; material: Swab sample of the gingival sulcus; isolation source: swab sample of gingival sulcus...
TTCTCTTGGTCGAGAACGGAAAGTAACCGTTACCGCGGTCTCGGTGAAACCTATGCGAGTCTCCCCAGCAAAGCTGGGGGTTTACCTGTATTAATTATGGCTGACAAGCCAAGGTCGAATAAACTATAGTGGTCGAATTATTAAGGGATGCCTGAGGCAGCAATAAGTTTTCATGAAAAAAACACTGATTCTCTCTATTTGTATTTTATTCGGCTTACAGGGTTGCAAGTCAACGCCAACACAGCCTTCTGCACCTGCTGCGCCTGCTGCGCCATCCGAATATAAATATATTGCAGGTGAGTTCAATCAAGAGTCACTTTATGACCTTATGCTGGCAGAACTGGCCGGGCAACAGCGCCGCTTCCCTCTTGCCCTTGCGAATTACATAACACAAGCAAGAAAAACAGGTGACTCAGGTGTTGCCGAGCGGGCCACCCGCATCGCCCAATACCTGCGAGACCCTGACAAAATACTCGAAACATCACGACTCTGGCGCCAGATAGACACCAGAAACCCGGAACCCTACCAGATTGAAGCCAACATACTTCTGCATAAGGGTCAGTATCAGGCGGCGCTACCCCTGATCCGAAAAGCCCTGGAATTTGATGCATTAAGAACACTGGCCTTAATCCGTGGACAAGCAAATAGAATAGACACGGGTGTTTTATCTGATTACATACAGATGCTGCAAGAACACCAGTCTGCCAAAGCGCCCAGAGCCGACTTGGCGTTAACCTTGGCTCTCCTTTATCGGGCCCAAGGGAATACAGCTGCAGCACTGAATGCGTTTAACCAAGCGTTATCCATTGACCCCGAAAGCCCGGAGGCTTTAATTCAGAAAGCGGAACTGCTACGGAATAAAAAGGATATTCTGGGCGCTCTGCAATTGATCGAAGCCGCATTTAAGCAGCAACCAGAAAATCGTCAACTCCACACTCTGTATACCCAGCTACTTTTTCAGGCACAGCAAACGAAAAAAGCTGTCGCAGAAGCGCAAACACTGATTGAGAACAACCTTAAAGACTATCAACTGACTTATTACCTTGCACTGCTAATGCTGGAAAACGAAGCTCCGGATAGCGCGAAAAAGACATTTAACCGCCTTCTTGACCTAAAACCGGAAGACACGTCACCCAACTTTTATCTGGGTCATATTGAACAATCACGGAACAATAAAGAAGCAGCCCTTGCCCATTACATTGCCGTCACTAACGGCAATAATGTTATGCAATCATTATCTAGGGCGGTTAGCCTGTTGAATAAAGCGGCAGACCGAACCCAGATAGAACACATCCTTGCTAATGCCAGAGCAAAGCTTCCCGATCAAGCCCCCCGGCTTTTCACTTTGGAAGCCGAGTGGCTCAGCCTGCACAACTTTAGCGAGGACGCACTCACCCTTCTTGATGATGCGCTATCCGTTTTCGAAAATGACACGACACTGCTCTATACTCGGGCAATGATGGTTGAATCATCTGATTTCCCTACGACTGAAAAAGACTTGCGCAAGATACTAGAGCTGGAGCCTGAAAACGCCATCGCACAAAACGCATTAGGCTATACACTGTTACTGCATACCGAGCGTTATGAAGAAGCCTTACAACTTATCCAGTCCGCCCTTAACCGCGAACCTCAAGACCCGGCCATTCTTGACTCAATGGGGTGGGCACTCTTTAAACTGGAGCGCTATAAAGAAGCGCTCCCCTATCTGGAAAAAGCACACGCCTTGTATTCTGATCCGGAAGTTTCAAACCATTTAATTCAGACCTATTGGGCGCTGGGTCAAAAGCAGCGCGCACTCGACCTACTAAAAAAGAGTCAAGCGAGCAACCCAGATAACCCATTCCTAGAAGAAGCCGCGCAATTGATTACTATTGAATAAAATAATGTTTAAGAAAATAATCGCCGTGTTCCTATGCAGCTATTTGGCTGGCTGTAGTTTACAACAAACCACACCTGACTCACCCCCACCCGTGACTTCATGGGAGGCACAGCAACAGCGACTAACCGCGATTAAACATTGGGATATCAGCGGCAAGATAGGCATTCGCACCGAGCAGAATAGCCAATCAGCCAGCTTAAAGTGGCTACAAAAAGATAAAAACTACCAAATCGACATCAGAGGCCCCTGGGGACAAGGCGGGGCTTCCATAACAGGCCAACCAGGAAACGTCATTGTCGGTATCGCCGGCGAGGGAACATTCACAGGCCCTGATCCAGAATACATCCTGCAACAAAAGCTTAATTGGCAGTTACCGATCAGTGATATCTACTGGTGGATACGCGGCCTGCCTGCACCGGATAAAACGTTTCAGCCCCGATTTATAAACCATCGTTTGCAGCGCCTCATCCAAAGTGGCTGGGAAATCCACTACCTCGGCTACAACACTCTCACGCCTGCCCTGCCAAGGAAAATGCGCTTAACCCGACAGGATTTAAGAGTGACACTTGTCATTAATCACTGGGGGCTAGATTAGCGAGGATGCCCACCTTGCAGAGCAGCACATCCCAGCCCTGAATTTACATCACCACCCCTATGACAAGTTTGACTTTAAAAAGCTGATCTTGGATAATACGCGCCTCTTTCAACGGAGGCCTGTCCTCCAAAAGGAAATGTTGGGGTATCGCCAAGCGGTAAGGCACTGGATTCTGATTCCAGCATGCGGAGGTTCGAATCCTCCTACCCCAGCCAAAAAGCCTATGAGCGGTTCCCGATCTATAGATTCCGAACATATTACAATCGAAAAGGTGCACGCCGTGTCCAAGATGATGGTCTTTACCGGTAATGCTAACCCTGACTTGGCGCGAAAAGTCGTTGACCGCCTGGATATTCCAATGGGGAAAGCAAATGTCGGTCGTTTCAGTGATGGCGAAGTAAGTGTTGAGATTCAGGAAAACGTCCGCGGTAAAGACGTTTTCATTATCCAGTCTACCTGCGCGCCAACTAACGACAATTTGATGGAGCTGATTGTATTAGCTGATGCACTGCGTCGCGCATCCGCTTCACGCATCACAGCGGTTGTTCCTTACTTCGGTTATGCCCGTCAGGATCGACGCCCACGTTCGGCACGTGTGCCTATTACAGCAAAAGTGGTTGCAGACATGATGGATGCTATCGGCATTGATCGTGTTTTGACAGTAGACCTGCACGCTGATCAGATTCAGGGATTTTTTTCTGTTCCTGTAGACAATGTCTACGGCTCACCTGTATTGCTGGATGACATCGTTGACCAGGAATACGAGAACACCATGATTGTATCGCCTGATGTAGGTGGTGTTGTGCGTGCTCGCGCCGTTGCAAAACAGCTGGATTGCGATCTGGCGATCATTGACAAGCGCCGCGAACGAGCCAATGAATCCGATGTTATGAACATTATTGGTGATGTTGCAGGCCGCACTTGTGTCTTGATTGATGATATGTGCGATACAGCAGGCACGCTATGCAAAGCCGCAAAAGCACTGAAATCGCAAGGGGCAGAGCGCATTGTTGCCTACTCTACACACGCTGTACTGTCCGGCCCGGCAATTACCAATATTGCGAATTCAGATTTGGATGAGTTTGTTGTCACTGACACAATCCCGCTATCTGAAACAGCCAAGTCATGCTCGAAAATACGCCAACTGACACTGGCTCCGCTGTTAGCTGAAGCCGTACGCCGTGTTTGTAATGAAGAATCCATCAGCGCGATGTTCCGTTAAGAACATACGCTGATAACGTGCTTCATTTCGGTGAAGCGAAAATCGCCCGTTTAAGGGCATTAAAATCTGCAAAACCTGGTCGCAAGGTTTTGCAGTTTATTTATATAAAGGTATGAAAAATGTCCAACTTTGTAGTTAATGCAGTATCACGCGAAGACGAAGGGAAAGGTGCGAGCCGCCGCCTGCGTCGTGAAGGTCTTGTTCCAGCTATCGTTTTTGGTGGTGACAAGCGCAAGAAGCCAGCATCCATTTCTGTCCCTAACAATGAACTGGTTAAAATGATCGAAGACCAGACTTTCTTCTCCTCTATCCTGACACTGTCGCTGGATGGTAAAGAAGAACAGGTCATCATCAAGGATCTGCAGCGCCATCCTGCCAAGCCTGTTGTACTGCATGCTGACTTCCAGCGCATTACTAAATCCAACAAGATCAAGATCACTGTTCCTGTTGTATTTTCTAACTTCGAGAAGTCTCCAGCGTCTAAAGCCGCTTGTAAATTCGCCGCTGAAAAGAATACGGTTGAAGTTATGTGTCTGCCAGCTGACCTGCCAGAAAGCCTGATCGTTGACCTGTCTGCATGTGATTCTGACCAGGTTTTGCACCTGTCTGATATCAGCATGCCGGAAGGCGTTGAAATCGTTTCTTTGCGTCGAGGTGAAGACCACGACCAAGGTATCGGTTACGTTTACGCTCCGCGTGGCGCGAAAGCTAAGTAATTTATTAGCTAATATAGCACCGGTATGCAAGACAAGATCCAGCTGATTGTCGGACTCGGTAATCCGGGTGATAAGTACGCACAGACTCGTCATAATGCCGGTGCCGAGTTTGTCGAGCAGCTTGCTGCTCGGCATCTCGCCCCCCTTAAGCCTGAAAAGAAATTCCACGGGCTTTATGCCAAAACTCAGATTGGCCACCAAACTATTCATTTGTTGGTGCCCACTACATTTATGAACCTGAGCGGTCAAGCCGTTGCAGCACTGGCCAGTTTCTACAAAATTCCACCTGAAAATATCCTGGTCGCTCATGATGAGTTAGACCTCCCCCCCGGCGTTGCAAAATTCAAACGCGGCGGCGGGCATGGTGGACATAACGGTTTACGCGATATCATCAGCAAACTGGGTAATAACAAGAATTTTTACCGTTTACGCCTGGGTATCGGCCATCCCGGACACAGTAGCCAGGTCAGCGGTTTTGTTTTAAAGAAAGCTCCAGACAAAGAGCGTGACGCAACGATGGCAGCACTGGATGAGGCTGAACGCCATTTGGAACTGGCCATCTCTGGCGACTGGAGCCAAGCAATGAACCAGCTGCATAGTTTCTCAGCCAGCTAGATTAACTCACAGGAAGCAAACATGGGTTTTAAATGTGGTATTGTCGGTTTACCCAACGTAGGTAAATCCACTCTTTTTAACGCACTGACAAAAAATGGGATTGCCGCAGAAAACTTTCCATTCTGTACAATCGAACCAAATGCCGGCACAGTTGCCATGCCTGATCCTCGCCTAGATAAACTGGCGGCTATTGTAAACCCTGAACGCGTTATACCAACGGCAATGGAATTTGTTGATATTGCCGGCCTGGTAGCGGGTGCATCCAAAGGCGAAGGGCTGGGCAACAAGTTTCTGGCAAACATTCGTGAAACCGATGCGATCGCACATGTGGTACGCTGCTTTGAAGATGACAACGTCATTCATGTAGCCAACAAGATTGATCCATTATCCGACATTGAAACCATCAATCTGGAACTGGCTCTGGCTGATCTGGACTCCGCCGAAAAACAGCTACAACGCATCCAGAAATTGGCTAAAGGCGGCGATAAAGAAGCAGTCGCCCAGAAAGCAATGCTTGAGCGTTTAATCCCTTGTCTTGAAGAAGGCAAACCCGTGCGCGGCATGGGGCTGAATGATGATGAGATGCAGATCGTTAAAGGTTTCCACCTGTTGACGGTCAAGCCAACCATGTACATTGCCAATGTTGATGAGGATGGTTTTACAGACAACCCCCATCTCGATAGTGTAAAAGCACTCGCGGAATCCGAAAATGCAGGTGTGGTTGTCGTCTGCAATAAACTGGAAGCCGAAATATCTGAGCTGGATGACGAAGAACGCGATGAATTCCTAGCTGACCTAGGCATGGAAGAGCCCGGTCTGGATCGGGTTATTCGCGCGGGGTATGAACTGCTGGGACTGCAAACATACTTTACTGCGGGTGTGCAGGAAGTACGCGCCTGGACGGTTAAAGTTGGCGCGACGGCCCCCCAGGCTGCAGGCGTTATACACACCGATTTTGAAAAGGGCTTCATCCGCGCAGAAGTTGTCAGTTACGACGACTTTGTTGCGCACAATGGCGAAAGCGGTGCGAAAGATGCGGGCCGCTGGCGGCTGGAAGGCAAAGACTACATCGTTCAGGATGGCGATGTTATCCACTTCCGTTTCAACGTCTGAGCAAAGATTGTTTAAAATATAACCGGCCTGCGAGGGCCGGTTTTTTATTTCCAAATAAATGTATTTTCCCGACTTAATCTATTGACAGCAATCCCTAAAAAGAGAATAATGCGCGCCTCTGAAGCATGGCAATATAGCTCAGTTGGTTAGAGCATCGCATTCATAATGCGAGGGTCGCAGGTTCGAGTCCCGCTATTGCCACCATGTTTTAGACTCTGCTGGGGTATCGCCAAGCGGTAAGGCAACGGGTTTTGATCTCGTCATGCGGAGGTTCGAATCCTCCTACCCCAGCCATTCTTCTCATTCGAGAAGTGACGATTAAGCATTAACTTGCAGAGTTAATCTGAGTGGCAATATAGCTCAGTTGGTTAGAGCATCGCATTCATAATGCGAGGGTCGCAGGTTCGAGTCCCGCTATTGCCACCATGCTTATATTATTCATGTATGTTGGGGTATCGCCAAGCGGTAAGGCAACGGGTTTTGATCTCGTCATGCGGAGGTTCGAATCCTCCTACCCCAGCCACTTCAAATGCCAAACCCACTGTAAAGAGAAGCATCACAGCTGAGAAGTGACAGCGCAGTCACGATAATGCCCCCTATTGGGAGAACAGCTTACATCCCCCCAATGTAATCCGATTGAAGTCATATCTTGCAACATTTTCTATACTAAGGACTCACCTTTCGCTGACACCGAGACGGAAAAGGGATAAAATTTTAGTGCGTATAATTTATATGGCCATAAATCATCCTCGGCCTTAAAGGATTTAGATTTCGGGAGCAGCTTTATATGGCTGAAGTAATAGGGATAGATGAAAGTGTTTTGCTAGAAAGACACAGTAATTCGAGAAAACAGCGTCTGCGAAAGAATATTCAATTATTGTTTCTCGGCCTTTCTGCTGAAGAAACTGCCCCGCTTATCACACTGCTAAGAACCTCCAGGCTTTCTCCACGGGGAAAACCGGTCAACTCTGAACAAGAGTTTCTAGAGGCTTTAAGTGAACGATCCTGGGATCTGATCCTGTGTACTATTGATCGTGACAACTTTACCTCAAAACAAGCAGTCAAACACCTCAAGCAACTTGGTAAAGATATCCCTGTTATCCAAATCATCCCTAGCTCTGACAGCCATTTACTACTTCAGGGCCTAAAAAATCACCTACACGCAGTTGTTCCGCTGGATGAAAAGGAACTGGTGCTTATTAGTATTCGCCGTGAACTGGATAACCTTGATTACAGGCGACGCTTACGTAAAGCAGAATCCGCCTTGGCCGAGGAGATAAAACGTACACGGCAGCTTATGGACAGTTCTCGAAGTGCGATCTGTTGCTGCAGTGAGGGAAGGTTGAATTATGCCAACGAAAGCTTTCATGAACTTTTCGGCCTGGAGCATAATGACAAGCTCATAGGGACAAATATCATTGATTTCTTCACCCCTGATGACCGCGCTGACTTTCAGGAGCAGTTACAGCTAATAGAGAAAGGGGAAAATCAGGATCTCGTGCTGCAACGCAACGCCCGGCGCAATGACCACTCGGAGTTTACGGCAAATCTGGAACTATCTCTTATAGAAATAGATGGAGAAAAAAGTGTCAGAGTCAATTTCCGGGTTGATGAGCACAGCCTGACTGACCTGATATCTGAAGATTTGGATTTCGTATCAGGGCTGTATAATAAAAGTTATTTGGCTAAACAACTGGAGCAAATTACCCAGCGTGCACTGCGGGGCGGTAATGATTGCAGCCTCATCTATATTGAGCTTGACCAATTAAATCAAATCAAGGCAAGACGAGGAAACGAAGGTTCAGACCAGTTGATCCGCGATATTTCTGCTTTACTACAAAGAAAGGTTAACAAAGCTCACTTGCTTACCCACCCTGAAGAAAATGCCTTTGTCATTATCTTTAAGGATCCGAATATCCAAACAGCGCAAAGCTTTGCAGAAACATTGTGCCGAGAAATTGCACGCACTCGCTCCAATATTTCAGACATAGAAGTACAAAGCACATGCTCCATCGGTATTGCGGTTATCAATGACAGCACCCCCCCTCCTCAAGAACTGCTACAAAGAGCAATTTCTGCCATCGAAAAACTTCGTGAGAACAGCCCACAAGGCAATGGCGTCCTCCTGCATATCCCTGAGGAAGTGAGTGAAGAGCGTGAAAATGATGAATTCGAAGCACTGCGGGAAGCAATAGAGAAAAACGAATTCAAACTCCTCTTCCAGCCTGTTGTGAACCTGACAGCAGAGGATCAAAGCAGTCACCATTATGAAGCGTTACTACGCCTGAACAGTGATACACATGGGGAGCTTGCTCCCAATGAGTTTATGAGCGCCATTGGTGACAAAGAAACTGCAATCAAAGTGGATCGCTGGGTTATCGAACAAGGCTTAACACACCTGAAGCGCGGCCTTAACCAAGAACACCGCGATGTGCTGTTCCTTAACATATCAGCCCATGCCCTTAGTGATAAAAAACTGCTGACTTGGCTATCTGGTGTTCTGCGCAAAAACAATATCCCAGCAGACCGCTTGGTATTTCAAATTAGCGAATCAGATATCTCTATTTCACCTCGCCAGGCACAGGTCTTCACTGAAAAACTGGATAAGATCCACTGCCAAGTATGTGTTAAGCATTTCGGCAGCTTACCCAATTACGATAATATGCTCACCAATCTTCATGCAAGTTTCGTAAAACTTGATGGTTCATTTATAACTGAATTGGGGAAAGATTCTGAGCAGGATGAACACTTTTTAAGCATGGTGACTCAATTGAAGAGCCTGGGCAAGACGACCATCGCCCCCATGGTTGAGAACCCGAAGATCATGCCTTACCTATGGAAAGCGGGCGTTGACTTTATTCAAGGTTACTATCTGCAGCCGCCACGCGATAAAATGGACTATGACTTCTTTGCAGAGTAGGGTTATAGAACAGTGCAGGAAGCTTGGCTTCCTGCACAATCAATAGCTGAGCCCTTAACACAACGTGTCCCGATCTCTGAACCCTATCAGATAAAGAATCCCGTCCAGCCCCAGAGTCGAGATAGCCTGTTTGGCGCTCTCACGCACTAATGGCTTGGCCCGGAATGCAATCCCCAAACCGGCAATTGACAGCATAGGCAGATCATTAGCGCCATCACCCACAGCGATTGTCTGCTCCAGGCGCACACCCTCTTTATCGGCAATTTCCCGTAGCAGTTCTGCTTTGCGCTCACCATTAACAATAGCGCCTTTCACTTCACCTGTGACTTTACCATTGGCATCAATATCCAGTTCGTTGGCATAAACGTAATCAAAACCCAACGTCTTTTGTAAATGCGATGCAAAGTAATTAAAGCCACCTGAAAGAATAGCGGTCTTAAAGCCCAGCGCCTTGAGGTTCGATACCAGCTCTTCAGCGCCTTCAGTCATCGGCAAACGTTTAGCAACAGAATCCAGCACACACACATCCAGCCCTTTCAGCAGAGCCATTCGACGCCGAAAACTTTCATTGAAGTCAATTTCACCACGCATGGCCGCTTCCGTAATTTCAGCAACCTGTTCGCCGACCCCCGCTTCTTTTGCCAACTCATCAATCACTTCAGCTTCGATCAAAGTCGAATCCATATCAAATACGACTAAGCGACGATTACGGCGGTAGATATCATCCTTTTGGAACGCAATATCTACATCCAGATCACTGGCTGCTTGTAAGAATTCTGCTTTAAGGCTATCACTGTCCGATGGCGCACCGCGCACAGAGAACTCTACACAGGCTTTAGTCTGATCCGAATTGCCATTCAGGCTGATACGACCGGAAAGACGGTTGATGTTATCGATATTTAATCCGTGACTTGCCGCAATATCTGTTACCCGGGCAATATGTGCTGAACTGAGCTTTCTCGATAGCAACGTTATGATATGCCGCGATTTACCCTGCCCATCTACCCACTGTTCATAGTCATCACTTTCTACCGGCTGGAAACGTATATTCATATTCAGCTCATGCGCTTTAAACAGAATATCACGCAGTAAAGGAGACGATTCGGCTTCTACAGGCACCTCAATCAGTATACCTAATGACAGAGTGTTATGAATTACAGCCTGACCAATATCCAGAATATTAATTTCATACGCAGCCAGAATAGAGGTAATGGCTGAAGTCACCCCCGGTTTATCATCACCGGAGATATTTAGCAGAATAATCTCTTTCATCGAACGCTTTCCAAAGGAACCTTGAAGTCAGCACGATTATACCAAAGCCGAATCATCGGGCCTATTTAATCAATCAGAATTCGTTGCAGACTCAGCTCTCACGGCAAACGCCCCGCTTGCGGTATCAAGCAGTGATGAATTTTCACAACAAAACCCCCTGCCTGTCGCTGGAATATCAAGCAACCAGCCTGTTTGCAGGTGTTGATTCTGCAATTAGCGCTTTGCTTTTTTCACCTTCAAGCCTTTTTTCTTGCCTTTCAACTTGGTTTTTGCAGCCAGTTTGCGTTTTCTGGATTTATTGCTTTTCCCTTTCCCCGATCCGTTGAATTCCATCAGCTCGTGCTCGGCAGAAGAAAGGGCATGACCCTTGCCCGCAACTGCACCACCTTTTGACAGGCGCTTTTTCTTACCACCACTATTCTCTTTGCTTTTTTTCGCATGCAGCAGGGCTTCACGCTTTGAGCCTTTCTTGGCTTTTGCTTTGCTATCCTTTTTGGCAGGGCGATGACCCCACTCATCTTTTGCGCCCGGCAATTTACCGTTTTGATCAGTATTCACCCCGACTTTACCTTCAGCCAGCAGCTCACGGGTTGATTTCTTTCGCGCACCTTTCTTTTGTTCTACCAGTTCAAAATCAATCTTGCGCTCATCCAAATCAACACGCACCACCTTCACCAGTAGCCGGTCTCCCAGGCGAAAACTCTTACGGGTTCTTTCACCCACCAAACGCTGTTTTGCATGATCAAAGACGTAATAATCCCCAGGCAGAGCAGAAATATGCACCAAACCTTCAACAAATAGCGCATCCAGCTCAACGAACACACCAAAGCCGGTCACGGCAGACACCACACCCTCGTACTCATCCCCTACGTGGTCCTGCATATATTCACATTTCAGCCAAGCAACAACATCACGGGTTGCTTCATCAGAGCGACGCTCTGTTACAGAACAATGTTCGCCTAACTGCAACAACTGCTCCATGCTGTACGTATAGTTGAAGTCAGGATTGATCTCAAAGCCATCAGGCCTTAGCAGGGAGGGCGCTTTTTTCTTGGAGTGAATGGCCGCACGGATCAAACGGTGCACTAACAAATCCGGATACCGTCGAATAGGCGATGTAAAGTGCGTGTATGCAGGATAAGCAAGGCCAAAATGCCCATGATTATCCGGGCTGTATACGGCCTGCTGCATCGAGCGCAACATCATCGTCTGGATCAGGTGTTTATCAGGACGATCATCAATCCATTCCGCAAGCTGTTGGTAATGCTTTGGCTCAGGCTTTTCTGCTCCGCCCAACCCCAGGCCCAACTCACCAAGATACGCTCGAAGGTTTTCCAGCTTTTGTTCTTTCGGGCCATCGTGCACACGATAGATAGCTGGAATCTGCTGTTGCTCCAAAAAGCGGGCAGTTGCCACATTAGCACAGAGCATGCATTCTTCAATCAGCTTATGCGCATCATTCCTGTGGACAGGGATAATCTGATCAATCTTTCTATTTTCTCCGAAGACGATACGCGTCTCGGTGGTTTCAAAATCAATGGCACCACGTATTTCACGCGCATTATGCAGTGCAAAATACAGGCTATAAAGATCTTCCAGATGAGGCACGACACCAGTATATTCTGCGCGTAGCGCTTGACTCTCGTCTTCCTCTGGCTGCATGAGCATTTTGCCAACCTTGGTATAGGTTAAGCGCGCATGGGACTGGATTACCGCTTCGTAAAATTTATATCCGGACAGCTCTCCTGACTCGCTGATGGCCATTTCACAAACCATGGCCAGGCGATCAACATGGGGATTCAGTGAACACAAGCCATTGGAAAGCAGCTCTGGCAACATCGGCACGACGAACTCGGGAAAATACGTCGAGTTGGAGCGTTTATAAGCTTCCTTATCTAACTCAGACCCCGGCCTGACGTACCAGGACACATCAGCAATCGCAACCCATAAGCGCCATCCCCCTGACGGCTGCCGTTCCGCATAGACCGCATCATCGAAGTCTTTTGCATCTTCACCGTCAATCGTGACCAGCGGCAGATCACGCAGATCGATACGATTAAGTTTTGCGCTCTCCTCTACTTCCGTCGCCAATTCGCCTATTTCCTGACGCACTTCATCAGACCATTCGTGGGGAATATCATAATTATGGATGGCAACGGTAATTTCCATCCCAGGCGCAAGGTGATCACCCAACACTTCTACCACTTTTGCCTGTGGTAGCTGCCTTTTACCTGGCTGGGTTATCAACTCTGCCACAACCAACTGGCCATCTTTATAGCCCAGCGGCTTTTCCGGGTCAGGCACAATCATCACTTCCTGAGTAATCCGCTGATTCTCGGGACGAAGATAACCAAACCCCTCCTGCCCACTAAAGCGCCCTACCAGTTTTTTCGTATTACGCTCAAGTACCTCAACAATTTTTCCTTCCCGGCGTCCCTTAAAATCAGTGCTGACTTCTTGCACCAGCACTCTGTCACCATCAAACACCTGACGCATTTGTCTGGGGCTGAGTTTAAGATCACTCCCTCCTTCTTCCGGTTTAACAAAGCCAAAACCATCTCTGTGCCCAATCACCCGGCCTTTAATCAACGCCATCTTATCCATCAGCGCAAACTCATTACGCCGATTACTCATCAGCTGCCCATCACGACACATCGCTTTTAAACGAAAAAAGACCCCATCCCGGCTTTCCGGGTCCCGGACACCCACTTCCTCACAAAGCTGGGAGTGACCAATAGGTGCACCCCAATCCTGCATAAATTGCAGGATATATTCGCGACTTGGTACAGGGTTGGAGTATTTTTCCGCTTCAGCGGCAGCTTCCGGGTCGTTTTTAATCCAGTCGTTACTCATAAGAAATCTCAGAGGGGTCAGGGAAAAGTGCTTTATTGTTTCAGCATATCACGCATTTGCACACAAAATAAAAAAGCCGGCAAACGCCGGCTTTCAAAGTCATTGATTATGGTCGATCATCAATTTCTTGTTCTTTCTCTTCCGGGGGCATCAGATCTTCTTTGCAGACCTTCATCGCCACCAACACGTTGGCGGCAACATAAATAGAGGAGTAAGTACCTATTACCACACCCACCAGCAGCGCGATAGCAAAACCATGGATCATCTCACCACCGAATACTGCCAGCGCAAGCAATACCAGCAAGGTTGTCAAAGAAGTCACTACGGTACGGCCCAGTGTCTGGGTCAATGAAGCGTTCATGATCTCAAGCCCGGTGCTCTTGCGCATTTTACGGAAGTTTTCCCGGATACGATCCGACACCACAATAGTATCGTTCAGCGAGTAACCAATCACCGCCAGCACTGCCGCCAAGACCGTCAGATCAAAGTCCAACTTGAACAAAGAGAAGAAGCCCAACACAATCAGAACGTCATGGGCCAGCGCTGCCACCGCTCCCAGAGAGAATTTGATCTGGAAACGAAACGCCACATAAACCATGATCATAAACAGCGCCAGTAGCATGCCCAGGCCGCCCTGCTCACGCAGTTCTTCACCCACCTGAGCACCCACAAATTCATTACGCCGCAGGTTCAGTTGCTGCGACTCGCCCTGTTGCAGCGCAGAAAGCACTTTGTCACCCAGTTTGGGATCATGATCCTGCCCCAAGCGAATCAAAATATCCGTAGGTGAACCAAAGGTTTGAACAATGGCATCATCGTAGCCAACACTTTTTAACTGATCACGAATCTTGTTCAGATCAGCGGGCTGTTCATAACCGATTTCAACCAGACTACCGCCGGTAAAATCCAAACCAAATTTCAAACCGTTCATTGCCAGGGAGCCAATCGACACCACCAGCAAGATCACAGAAACAACCGCAGCGATTTTGCGGAAGCCCATGAAATTATAAATCACTTGCTTAGACATCACCGCTTCCTCAAATTGACAGTTTGCTAACCTGACGACCGCCATAGGTCAGATTGACCAAAGCACGCGTCACCAGAATGGCAGTAAACATGGACGTCAGAATACCCACCGACAGGGTAATCGCGAAGCCTTTAACCGGCCCGGTACCCATTGCAAACAGGATAACCGCCGCCAGCAAAGTCGTGATGTTGGCATCGAAGATTGTCGTTGTCGCACCTTTAAAGCCCGCATGAATAGCAGACTGTGGTGGCAAACCGTTTTTCAATTCTTCTTTAATACGCGAGAAGATCAATACATTGGCGTCAACCGCCATACCGACAGTCAGTACGATACCTGCAATACCCGGCAAGGTCAGCGTTGCCGACAGCATCGACATCACCGCAACCAGCAGCATCAAGTTCAATGACAGGGCAACGTTCGCCAGGAGGCCAAATACACGGTAGTAGACGATCATAAAGATCAGCACCAGGGCCAGACCAATCTGTACCGATGTGATACCGGTCTCAATGTTCTGTGCCCCAAGGCTTGGCCCAACTGTACGCTCTTCAACAAAGTAGATAGGCGCAGCCAAGGCACCCGCTCGCAATAACAGCGCAAGTTCTGAAGATTCTCCAGCACCATCCAAGCCGGTGATTCTGAACTGATTACCCAATACAGACTGAATGGTGGCAAGCGAGATAATACCCTTCTCGGTGTAGCGTACTTTCTCAACAACAGGCTGACCCTCAACCGTTTTATGCACAGTACGCTCTTTATCTTCCACAAAAAGCACGGCCATACGACGTTGCACCGCATCTTTTGTGGTACGCGCCATCAGCTCACCGCCTTTGGAATCGAGGGTAATATTAACCTGCGGCTGACCATTCTCATCGAATGAAGCCTGCGCATTGGAAACGTTATCACCCTTAATGATGATATCTTTTTCCAGTGTTGCCTTGCGGCCCGGCTCACTGCGGAACTCATAAACTTCCGAACGCGCAGCACTGGTGCCAGGACGTGCTTCCAGACGAAACTCAAGCGTGGCTGTCTTACCAATAATTTTTTTCGCTGCCGCCGTATCCTGAATACCCGGCAATTGGACTACAATCCGGTTACGCCCTTGACGTTGCACTAATGGCTCCGCCACACCCAGTTCATTCACACGATTACGCAGTGTCGTCAGGTTCTGCTTGATCGCATAGGTTTCAATATCGCGGATAGCCGGCTCGGTCAGCGTAATGACCGCATAGAAAGCACCATCACGATCTTCAGCCGTGATCAGGAATTCCTGATATTCCTTTTTCAGCAAAGAAACCGCCTGATCGCGCACGTCGAGCTTTGGAAACTTAACCGCTAATGAGCCATTCTCCAGAGTTTCCAGCTTACGATAACGCAGCTTGTTTTCTCGCAGATAGCCTTTAATCTCTGAGGCGTAGTTTTCCAGTTTCTGGCTGACCGCTTTCGGCAGGTCGACCTCCAACAGGAAATGCACCCCACCACGCAGGTCAAGACCCAGCTTCATTGGACCTGCACCCATAGCAGACAGCCATTCCGGCGTCGTTGGTGCTAGGTTCAGTGCAACCACATAATCATCACCCACAAGGCGAGTGATAATTGATTTGGCTTGCAACTGCGCTTCACCATCAGCAAAACGAATAAGGCCTGCTTTGCCATCCAGCTCAACCTCTTTGGTCGCAATACCTTCACGCTTAAGCGCAGAAGACACCTTATCCATCAACGGTTGATCAACTTTGAACACATCCCGTGTGCCGGTCAGTTGAATAGCGTAGTCATCGGGGTACAGATTAGGTGCCGCGTACAAGCCACCCAACAGTAATACAAATATAATTAGGAGATTTTTCCAGAGGGGGTATTGATTGAGCATGGCGCCCTATTCCCTGACAGATACAGAAACGCCACTATTCACACTAGTGGCGTTTGCAAAGGTTAGCTTAGATACTCTTAAGAGTGCCTTTTGGCAGAGCGGCAGAAACGTGAGTTTTCTGGAAAGTCAGCTCCGTACCTTCACTCACTTCAAGCACGATGTAATCGTCGTTCAGGTTAACGACCTTACCCAGAATACCACCTGCGGTAATAACTTCATCGCCTTTACTCAACCCGCCTAGCAGCTCTTTATGCTCCTTGGCGCGTTTCGACTGCGGCCGCCACATAAAAAAGTAGAAGATAAGACCAAAACCAACCAAAAACAGCAGGTTAAACATACCGGTATCTGGCGCACCCGCCGCACCTTCAGCATATGCTGGGGAGATAAAGAAGCTCATTTAGCTACTCCTGAAAAAATGAGTAAAATCATTATTGTCATGCGAAATTATTTTAAACTAAAAACCATCTTAACTTATATGGAGTCTAGCGCTCGCGTTTCAAGGCCTCGCTTGCGATAAAATTCATCCACAAAGTCGCCCAATTTACCCTGTTCGATTGCCTGGCGCAATCCACGCATGAGCACCTGGTAATAATGCAGGTTATGGATCGTATTCAACTGGGCTCCAAGAATCTCTTTACACTTGTCCAAATGATGCAGATAAGCGCGGCTGAAATTTTGGCACGTGTAGCAATCACAGCTTTCATCTAGTGGCCGGGTATCCGTTTTATTTACCGCATTACGCAGTTTAACCACGCCTTCCGTTGTGAACAGAAAGCCATTACGCGCATTACGGGTTGGCATGACACAGTCAAACATATCCACACCACGGCGAACCGCTTCGACAATATCCTCGGGTTTGCCCACACCCATCAAATAACGCGGCTTATCGGCTGGCATTTTATGCGCCAGATGGTCTAGCACTTTCACCATTTCTTCCTTCGGCTCGCCCACTGATAAACCGCCAATGGCATAACCATCAAAACCGATTGTTTCCAAACCGGCGATGGATTCATCACGCAGATGCGGGTACATACCCCCCTGCACAATACCGAATAATGCGGCGGAATTATCGCCATGCGCTTCTTTCGAGCGTTTTGCCCAGCGCATGGACAAGCGCATAGATTCCGCCGCCTCAGTTTCCGTGGCCGGATACGGCGTACATTCATCAAAAATCATGACGATATCGGAGCCTAATTCACGCTGAACCTGCATGGACTCCTCAGGCCCCATAAACACCTTGCTGCCATTCACCGGCGACTGAAAGGTCACACCCGCTTCAGTAATCTTGCGCATTTTGCCCAGACTAAACACCTGAAAACCACCAGAATCGGTCAAGATCGGCCCCTGCCATTGCATAAAATCATGCAAATCACCGTGCTGCTGCACAATCCCGGTACCTGGACGTAACATCAAATGGAACGTATTACCCAGAATAATCTGGGCACCGGTCGCTTCGATATCACGTGGGGTCATACCCTTGACGGTGCCATACGTCCCCACGGGCATAAAGGCCGGGGTTTCTACTGTACCGCGTGGAAACTGAAGACGCGCCCGGCGCGCCTTACCGTCTTCAGCAATTTTTTCAAACTGCATAAAACATTGTCTGCTCATTATTACCTCTAATCCTGCGATGTAGTCTGGCGCGTTAGAAACATCGCATCACCATAGCTGAAGAAGCGGTATTTCTGCTCCACTGCTTCTTTATAGGCTTGCTTGATATGCTCGAAACCAGAGAAGGCGCTCACCAGCATCAACAGCGTCGATTCTGGTAAATGAAAGTTTGTGATCATTGCATCAACTGATTTAAATACATAGCCCGGGAAAATAAAGATATCGCTATCACCAAAAAAAGGCGCTATTTCACCTTTCTGACTGGCGCTTTCCAGGCTCCGCACACTGGTAGTCCCCACTGCAATCACACGTTTTCCCTGAGCACGGGTCTGTTTTACCAGTTCACAAACTTCTTCGCTCACTTCAATATACTCAGAATGCATCACATGCTCCTGAATATTATCCACTTTGACCGGTTGAAAAGTTCCCGCGCCCACATGCAGAGTCACAAACGCGCGCTTAACCCCTTTTGCATCGAGTTTAGCCAACAACTCATTATCAAAGTGCAAGCCCGCCGTTGGCGCAGCAACGGCACCCGGCTTTTTATTATAAACCGTCTGATAACGCTCCCGATCTGATAACTGATCCTCGCGATTCATATAGGGCGGCAACGGCATGTGACCATACTGTTCAAGCGCCTCCACCAGATTGCCATCAATAGTAAAATTCAGCTCAAACAGGTTCTTATGCCGCGCCAACATTTCAGCCTCAATGCCACCTTCCAGCAGTAACTTCGTACCCGGCTTGGGCGCCCGACTGGAACGCACATGCGTTAGTGCTCGCTTATCATCCAGCACACGCTCAACCAATACCTCAACTTTACCCCCGGATGCTTTCCGCCCAAAAAGCCGAGCCGGAATTACGCGGGTATCGTTGAAGATCATCAAATCCCCCGGCTGTATCATAGCTAACACATCGGTAAACGTACCGTGCTTAATCACACCGCTATCACCCTCAACAGACAACAGACGGCTGGCACTTCGCCGCGCCAGGGGAAAGCTCGCAATCAACTCTTCCGGGAGATCAAAATGGAAATCTTTAACCTGCATTCAGGGGATTCTTCCGTTAAAATCAGAAAATATAAAGGGCGCGCATTGTATACGAAAGTAGATTTTTTTTCATTTTTTCTACTCTTTAGATTGACGAAAGCGCACAGCTTTCTATAATATGCTCCTCAAATGTGCCAGCGTGATGAAATTGGTAGACATGAGGGATTCAAAATCCCTTGCCTTCACGGGCGTGCCGGTTCGAGTCCGGCCGCTGGTACCATTCCCCCCAACTTTTCTGCGAAATTAAGAAAAAGTTTAATACCACAGGCACCTTAACCCCAACAAAGATGGCGTTTTGGCATTTACACCAGACTTCTTTACCAGATCACATCATGTACAGCGAAAAGCTGACAGCTTTCTAACGCCCAAACACAGCAAAATCCAAAAAAGCTCAATATAAACGGCCATTTTCCAAATTTAGTCGACCGCATATATTCATTCTAAGCGCTCATAGCGTTATCATGATCCGTCTATTCACACTAGACGTGTATCAGAATGATACCGTGCCCCAAGGAATATAAAGTATGGATAACATAGGTTCACTGTCGAAACGATGCTAATAGTCATAAAAGCTACCCATGCTTGCCGGAACATGTATTCATAAGAATTGATCGGGTAAACAATAACAATGAGTTGGGATACCACTTTGCCATACCGCCCCCTGCTGCGTTGCTGCGTTGCTGCGTTGCTGAGCACCTTATCAACGCAGAGTTTCGCAAATAGCAACCTATATGATTTTACTGAAGAGGATCTGTTTGGGCACATTCCTCAAATCGTTACAGCCACTCATTTATCACAGAAGCTGACTGAGGCACCGGCTGCTGTCAGCATAATTGACCAAGATATAATCGAAGCTTCTGGCGCGTTAAATATTCCCGATCTTTTTCGCCTGGTGCCGGGCATGCAGGTATTTCACGTTCACAGTAACAAGATGGGGGTGACTTACCATGGCGTAAATGATGACTTCCCTTCTCGTATGGAAGTCATGATTAATGGCAGATCCATATACATACCGCTGCTTTCAACCGTGGTATGGGAATCTATTGGAATCTCTATTGATGATATAGAGCATATTGAAATTGTTCGCGGCTCTAACGTGCCTACCCATGGCTCCAATGCTTTTTTAGGTGCAATTAATATCATCACAAAATCTCCTATTTCTGAATCAGGGGCCAGCATAAACGCAACATTAGGCGCACTAAATACGCAAAATTTCACCGCCCGATATTCGAATAACGACTCGGAGTTTGCATATACTCTATCTGCTGGCAGCTTGAAAAACGACGGAATAGATTTTTATAACGACGCAGGACAGAACAAGTTTATTACGTTTAGTGGCTCCATCACACCTAACTTAACCGATACCCTTAACTTGAATTTAGGTATTACGGAAGGGTACGCTTATCGGGGAGAAGGCAACGACGATGACATAGGCAAAGCCAATTTTACACCCCGGGATCACCACTCCAATTATCAAGACATTCGTTGGAACCATATCTTGGATACCCAATCAGAGATCCAACTACATTACATCAGAAATTACTTGAAACTATCAGCAGAAAACTATGATGCCAAGGGGCTGGCAAACCATTTAGGTCTTTATACTACGCTGGCAAACGCATACCCACTTCTCACCCCGTCGCAAATAGAAACGGAAGCCGAGAGACTGGCAGACGAACTAATCCGGGTAAATAATGGCATGATCCCGCGTGATAATGAACGCGGCGTCTTGGAAACGCATGAAATAGGTTTCCTCTACACCGCTAACCTCTCCACTGAGCTGGATACAATTATAGGCAGCAACTTCAGATACGAGCGGGCTAAAAGCAATACTTTATTACAAAATCAAGATAATAGTTGGGTTGATGAAACCAGTTGGCAATTGTTTGGTAACCTTGAATACCAAGCCACCAACCAGGCGACACTCAATGTAGGGGCCATGTTTGAGGACAGCAGTATCACTGGCGGCAGTACATCTTTCCGAACTGCTTTAAACTATTCATTAACGAATTTTGCAACCATTAGAGCCGCATTCTCACACGCACATAGAGTACCTTCTTTATTGGAAGCCAATAACTCATATTCCGTCGATCGCAGCCCTCTTTCTGGAGCTCCCAAGGGCACAGTCATTGATGTATACACAAAACCCTTCAGGGGGATGGAACCGGAAGAAATAAACACATTTGAAATTGGTTATTTTCACATATGGCCTGAATATTCAGGCCAGTTTGATCTCCGAATCTTCCATGAGGATATTGACGATGCCATTATGCGCGCCCTTAAACTCCCTGCCAATGATGCAGATGGCGACCTGAATATCAGCAATAATAACGCAGCGTGGACTAACTGGGGATTTGAAGCACAATTCAGATACCAATCACCAGACACGCATAAAAGCAGCATTTTACTCAATTACAGTTTCAACGACAGCCAAGGTTCCTGGACAAGGGGCTATTACCCAGCCGGTGGGTACCCGAACGATATAAAAATCGACTCGCTTGATAAAGCCTCCCCAACACATACAGCCTCGCTTTTACTCTCTACCAAACCGACCCCTGATAGCCTGATTAGTCTGGCACATTATTACATGGGACATGTAGAATGGATTGAGGGGTATATCCCAGCCTCTGGCAAAACGAGTTATTCCCGGACCGACCTAAAATTAGCAAATACATTTTCTCTCGACCACTATTCTGAACTAGAGCTATCGCTGATTATCCAAAACTTGTTAGATAATGAATACATGGAGTTCTACCACAATAATATTTTTGACCGAAGAGCCTATCTTCAGTTGAAACTGTCTTTCTAAATAAAGGACAAATTACAAGGGATTGTAGGTGTGAACACCAAGAGCAACAATCAACAGCCAAAGCCCAAGCCCAAGCAAAGATACTCCACTTTGTTTTGGCTTATATTTGCTCTTATTATGCCAGCAAGCAACGCTTATGCTGACCAACTCATCGTTATCAGTAAAAATTTAAATAGCTATCAGCAAGTAGCTCAGAGCATTGCCGAAAACTTACAAGCACCTTCCCGCATTATTACGCTCGCAGAATTTAAACAGAAAAAACTTGATTTCACGGGCTTCCAGCATTTCGTCACTGTAGGATCAAAAGCGGCAGACCTGCTTTTTACCGCTATCCCGGCAAAAAAGCCTCTCTATGTCAGCTTTATTCCGCGACAAACGTTCAACACACTACTTAAAAAACACGCTGGGCATAAAAGGATAAAACTGCGGAAGGTGACCGCAATTTATATTGACCAGCCCTATAAAAGAAAAATGGCCCTGGCTCATCTGATTATCCCCCATGCCAAAACAATTGCCACAGCTCTTGGCCCCACATCTCAGAATGACCTTAAATTATTAGAAGACGCAGCATCTAAAGAGGGGTTTAAGCTGAATTATGAGATGCTTCAGGAAGCAGACAACCCTATCCATAAGCTCCAGCCGCTCATTAAAAACTCGGATATTTTCCTGGCCCTACCTGATCGTTCGGTGTTTAACCGAACGACCGCCAAGTGGATTTTATATATATCGTTCCGGCAACGAATTCCGTTAATAGGCTTCTCAAAGAAATATGTTGATGCCGGAGCGATAGCAGCGGTCTACTCAACCCCGGAACAAGTCGGAAAACACACGGCAGAAGTCATAAAAAGCACAAAAAAAAGCGATAGGTTGCCACCCCCGAAGTATCCAAAGTATTTCTCTGTTACCACCAATACAGCCGCCGCACACTCCCTCCGCATGTCAATTCCCTCTGAAAAAGTGCTGGCTGAAAAGCTACAGGGGGCGGAATAATGAGCCCAAATCTAGGCATACGCCAGCGCGTGCTGATTATTACCCTATTGCCACTTTGCCTGATTACTCTGCTCCTGGGCAGCTATTTCATACACACTCGCTTGGACGATGCGCATACAGCACTGATCAACAAAGGGCAGACGATGGCGCAAATGCTGGCAGCTTCCAGTGAATTCGGAATACTCGCTGGTAGCACAGACATTCTCAATGGATTAATCAAATCATCCATCAAATCAGAAGAAGTATACGATATCGTTTTCCTTAACTCATCGTTTGGCGTTATAACACAAGGAATCAACGATACTTCACGTCCAGACAAAAACGCGAACTATCCACTACACAAAGACGGGAAGGTCTATTTTCTACACCCTGTCATTGCCAGCGGTTTAGATGTTCTTGATTCTCAAGACCTACCAGAAGAAAACCTTGAGCCTGAAACTATAGGCTGGGTAATTATCACCCTTTCAGAGCATCCGACAAAAGCAAGGCAGAAGGAAATTGCCCTCAAAGGTACGCTTCTTGCTGTATTGGGCTTATTGCTTACTGCTTTGATCGCATCAAGATTCGGACAGCGCATTACCAATCCCGTTCTAGGGCTCACCCATGTGATTAAAATGCTGCAATACGGCAATCTTGAGACAAGGGCAAGTCTTTCCGGCACAGGTGAACTTAAATCTTTGGCTCAGGGTATCAACCTGCTGGCCCAGAGAGTACAAGAATCCAATCAATCTCTGAAAACCCAAGTCGATAAGGCAACACAAAAGCTACGATCGGCGCTAGTGCATCAAAAAAAACAAAATCAGGCCCTCATTCAAGCGCGTAAACAGGCAGATAGCGCTAACTTGGCTAAAGATGAGTTCCTTGCCCGCATGAGCCATGAACTCAGAACGCCTTTAACATCGGTATCCGGCTTTGCCCAATTACTCGATCACACCGAATTGCACTCAGAACAAAAAGAATATACACGCATTATCAACCTGACCGCAGGCCTTCTCCTTTCCATCATTGATGACATACTCGATTATTCGAAGCTGGATTCAAATGCCGTAGAACTTGAAGAAATTCAATTTGATCCGGAGAGCTGTATTTTCGATGTCCTTGAGATGCAAACAGCTGCTGCCCACGAGAAATCCCTGGAGCTTATCCCTGTTATTTCCCCTCAAATCCCCAAATTTCTTATCGGTGACCCTATCAGATTCAAGCAAATTTTGACCAACCTCATCAGCAATGCTGTTAAATTCACGAGCGAGGGACATGTATGCGTACAGGTGAAGGCCAATAATCTGAGCTCAATAGAGACTGAGCTATTAATTGAAGTCATAGATACTGGAATCGGAATCCCCCAAAAAAATATTGAGCATTTATTTACAGCTTTCAGTCAGACAGATACATCTATCACCAGAGAATATGGTGGCTCTGGGCTCGGGCTTATTATTGCCAAACGTCTGACTGAACTGATGTCAGGCTATATTTCTCTACAGAGTAAAGAAGGCAAGGGGACAACTACCTCTTTAAAAATTCCATTTCCAATTAGCCCTCGCCAACAAAAAAACGTCAATTACCCTTCTGGAACCGTAATTATCTACGATAGACACCCATTAGTCAGATATAGCTTACTGAAACAACTATCTTCATCTGGCTCAGAAATCATCGAAGCCTGTAGCTTTACAAATTTTTTAGAGCTAACCAAAGAAAGACCGCACGGCGATGCCATATTAGGCTTAACTACAGGCATTGCCTCCAAAGAAACCATCGAGCAAGTTCGTTTATTGGTCGATTCGCATCCAGGCAAAATCATTCTCCTCAGTGGGCAACCTCTTCCTATGTTCTTAGGCAGCAATATCGCTCAACTCCGGAAACCACCTAGAACACAACGTCTGCTGAATGCTCTATCACCTGAGTTTTATAAAGCTCCACAGCAAAGTAGCGCCCAGGGTTTTGTTTTTGGCGGCAAACCAAAAATCCTTGTTGCTGAAGATAATGATTTCAATAGACTATTAATCAACAAAATCCTACAGCATGCCGGTGCTGAGGTGATCGAAGCATCGACAGGAGAAGAGGCCGTTAAAATTACGATTAACCAAGCCCCATCGCTCATTTTGATGGATGTACATATGCCGGTGATGGATGGCATTGAGGCAACGCGTCAAATCCGTCTGACAAGCCCTGATATCCCTATCATTGCACTAACAGCCAATGTTGTTTCCAGCGAGCATTCCAAACTTCTGGAAGCAGGTGCAAACCATGTCCTGTTAAAACCCATAAACGATCAAGAATTATACCAAACCATCAATCTATTCTTATCAGAAAGTACTCCCTTAACCTCATCCAGCAATAGTCAAAGTTCTCAGGGAACCGATATAAGCAAATATGATATCAGTTATCTCGAACTGGAAGCCGAATTGAACAAACAACTCTCAGGAATCATGACTGGCTTCCAACACTCTGATATCAAACAGATGCGCAATCATAGCCATCAGTTGCAAGGATTAGCAGGCCTCTATCGAATACCTGAAATAGAAGCAATCGGGCACAATATACATGACGCCCTTATAGAAGAAGATTACAGAGCTATATGGAAATCACTATGGCAATTAACGAGGATTATTGAGCATAAGCAATTTGAGCTTTCAGAACCATTTTGAAGCAGGCTCCTTGGCCAGCAAATATTTTAATTTAACGGTCATTTCTCTGAGGTTCTGCATCCCTTTTTTATTAAGCAGCTCGCCATTAACCCCCACCCTAACAACCTCAGAACCATTAAAACCGTGAAGCAGTTTCAGGCATTTACACCTGATCAACTCGAGTTCAGCATCATGAACGATCGGGAGGCTCAGAAACATCTCCCAGGCCTCACGGCTGGCATCATTATTTTGCACATCAACCAAAAGCTGAAAGATTTCTTGCCTGGACGGTCTGTAAGCCGGAGGCCTCCCTAATGCAAACGCCAGCGCCACACAAATCAAAACAAAAAACGAAACAACAAAGACCAGAAAAAACTCCATTGTCAGTGCATAATATTATCGAAGTCGTATTTTGCAAGCTTACCAGCAGCCTCTTGAAAGGCAGTACCAAGCTCTTGATCAGCCGTCTTCATCTCCCGTAAATAACCCCAGCGTTTTTGCTTTGATAACTTTTTCCACTCGCCTTTAATAGGTATATGTTCAACGTGTTTATAAAATCCATAAATAACAGAAAAATCAGCATGAGAAAGCAAGTGCGGGGCAAATGCTTCAAGTAAGGGTGTTAGCCTCAGACAAGCTTCGGCATTAGTGAGCTTTTCATCATTACCCACCGCCCGAGAAATCACCTGGATACTCTCAATCAAATATTCACGTCTCTCCCTATAGCGTTTCTCAGTGAGTTCCTGCTGAATTTTTTGCTGCGCCTTTGCATCTTTAATAATCGCGTTATGCCGAAAAATAAAAAACAAAGCCACGCCTGAAATGACTAGGCATAAAAGAATAAGAATATAGAGCACCCATTGAGGCATATAAATAAATCCCGCTATGTTTGTGCCAATCAAAAGACAGAGCACAGAATAATTAAACCATCAGATAAGCCGCCGAGTTTAGGCCAAATGATGGCAGAATTATACCTTAAGATTTTGGGTTTTATCGGCACGGGGGTAGCCGTAAGTGCCAATGTAGGAACTCAGCCCTCTGAGCGATTGGGCTTGTGCCAAGATGCAGGGTTTATCGGCCAGGGGCAGGCCTCGCTACAGGGTAAGTGCCCATATTGGAGCTCAGCCCTCTGAGCGATTGGACTTGTGCCAAGGTGCAGGGTTTATCGGCCAGGGGCTGGCCTCGCTACAGGGTAAGTACCCATGTTGGAGCTCAGCCCTCTGAGCGATTGGGCTTGTGCCAAGGTGCAGGGTTATCGGCCACGGGGTGGCCTCGCTACAGGGTAAGTACCCATGTTGGAGCTCAGCCCTCTGAGCGATTGAGCTTGTGCCAAGGTGCAGAATTTATCGGCCAGGGGCAGGCCTCGCTACAAGACGGGTGTTTGGTTTGTCTTCGCTACGGCTGGCTAAAAACAAAAAACCCCCACCGCGTTAGCGATGG
>PDWJ01002701.1_pt1 | contig 26598 bp, 28 predicted proteins | sample 1430881 | NCBI WGS metagenome assembly PDWJ01 (sample SAMN01162460, study PRJNA174530) | Oral metagenome, whole genome shotgun sequencing project. | biome: Marine environment; feature: Marine mammal; material: Swab sample of the gingival sulcus; isolation source: swab sample of gingival sulcus...
AAGAAAGTTAATAGAAGAGAGAAGAGTAGAGATAGATGATATTCTTATTAAAACACCAGAGATTATGACTAATGTAAATAAAATTACAGGAGTAACAGCTAAAGGGTTTGAAGGTGTAGCTAAAACCTTGGATAAAGCTAAGAAAAAGAAGAATAAAAAGGTAGAAGAAGAAGTTTTATAATGAAATATTTATCATTTCTATTAAGCATAGGAATGATTTTTTTTGGAGGAAATAATGAAAGAAAAATTTTATGTAACAACAGCAATAGCATACGCATCTAAGACGCCACATATAGGTAATACATATGAAGCAATACTAACTGATGCGATTGTAAGGTATAAGAAACTAAGAGGATATGATGTGTACTTTTTAACTGGTACAGATGAGCATGGCCAAAAGATTGAGCAGACTGCAAAAGAACTTGGTGTAGAACCACAAGCACATGTGGATAAGATAGCAGCTGAAGTTAGAGACATATGGGACAGCATGAATGTTGAGTATGACCAGTTTATAAGGACAACAGATAAGAAGCATAAGGAAGTAGTTCAGAAGATATTTAAGAAATTATATGACAATGGACATATATACAAGGGTAAGTACGAAGGATGGTACTGCACACCAGATGAGTCTTTTTGGACAGAGTCACAAGTAGTTGAGGGCAACTGCCCTGAATGTGGTAGACCAGTTCAAAAGGCAAGTGAAGAAGCTTACTTCCTAAGACTTAGCGATTTTGAAAAAGAGATAAGAGAGTTTATTAATACAAGCGTTTACCCTGTATCTAGAAGAAAAGAGATGATTAATAACTTCCTTGATGCTGGTCTTCAAGACCTATGTGTATCAAGAACATCTTTTAAATGGGGTGTTCCAGTTGACTTTGATGATGGGCATGTTGTATATGTATGGATTGATGCATTATCTAACTATATTTCAGCGATTGGCTATTCACCAGATGGTTCAACTGAGCAGTTTGATAAACTTTGGCCTGCAGATTTACATGTAATAGGTAAGGACATAGTGAGATTCCATACAATATACTGGCCAGCAATTCTTAAAGGTATAGGTGTTGAACTACCTAAAGAGGTTTATGGACACCCATGGCTACTTGCAGGTAAGGGTAAGATGAGTAAGTCTGAAGGAAACACACTATATGCTAAGGACTTAGTTAATAAGTACGGAGTTGATAGAGTAAGATACTCAGTACTTAGAGAAATGCCATATGCTGATGACGGTGTGTTTACTGAAGAGATACTAATCAACAGAACAAACACTGAGCTTGTAAATGTTATTGGGAACCTACTAAATAGAACAATAGCGATGGTTAAAAAGTATTTTGATGGTGAGCTTTGCAAAGAAGTTGAGTTCGAAGAAATTGATAAGAACTTAATAAATGATTTAAAATCACATGTAGAAAAGTATGAAAAACAAATGGATTCATATCACATAACTAATGCTATGGATGAAGTTGTACAGTTTGCTAAGAAGAGCAATAAGTATATAGATGATACAACTCCATGGATTTTAGCAAAGGATGATAGTGCGAAACCAAGACTAAACACGGTGCTAAATGTACTTATAGAAAATATAAGAATAATTTCTATTTTAGTAAGTCCATTCACACCAGATACTGCTGTTGAAATAAGAAAGCAGATCAATTCAACTAATGACGATTACAACACAATACATGATTACAAGATAAGAGAAGCGGTTAAAGTTGGAGACGCGGTTGCACTATTTGAGAGACTTGAGTACGTAGAGGAAGTGGTAGAACCTGAAGTATTTAAAGATGAGATAACAATTGATGACTTTGCAAAACTTGACCTAAGGGTTGCAAAAGTGCTTAAGGTTGAAGACCATCCGAAGGCTGATAGACTTTATAAACTATTCCTTGAAGTTGGAAACAGCACTAGATGGGTTGTTTCAGGAATCAAGGATTACTATACAAAGGATGAGTTAGTTGGTATGAATGTAATTCTTATTGCTAACTTAAAGCCTGTTAAACTAAGAGGAGAGCTTAGTGAAGGAATGCTACTAGCTGAGAGCATGGACTCAGAGGTTAGATTAATTCAAGGTACACTTAAGTCAGGGAGCAAGATAGGATAATGCTATTTGATACACATGCACACATAGATAATGAACCTATGTATTCTAATCTAGACAATTTAATACCGGAGTATAAAAACGATGGAATTGATTATATAATGCTACCTGCTGTTGAGTATGAGTCTTGGGAGAGAGTAATTAATATAACTAAGAAGTATGATATGGTTTACGGGGCACTTGGAATACATCCAAGCGATGTTACAAAAAATGATTTGAAAGTGCTTGATGAAATCGAAGATTTAATAAAGAAAAATCCTAAGATTAAAGCCATAGGTGAGATAGGACTTGATTATTATTGGTACGATAATAAAGAAGAGCAACAGATGTGGCTTAGACGACAGTTAGAACTCGCTAAAAGAAATGATCTACCAGTAATAATCCATGATAGAGACTCACATGCTGACGTTAAAAAACTACTTGATGAGGTGGACTCATATAAGAGCGGTGTAATAATGCACTGCTACAGCGGAAGCGTAGAGATGGCAAAAGAATATATAAAAAAGGGTGCATATATTTCTCTAGGGGGTCCTGTGACATTTAAGAATGCTAAAGTCCCTAAAGAGGTTGCAAAAATAGTTCCACTAGACAGGATTTTGGTTGAGACAGATAGTCCATATCTAGCTCCACATCCATTTAGAGGAAAGACTAATTCACCATCTTATGTTAGACTAGTAGCTGCTCAGATTGCAGGTATTAAAGGACTTTCTTTAGAAGAGTTTGCATCTCACGCCACTGAGAATGCTAAAAGGGTTTTTAAACTATGATTATCAAAGAGACTATAGTTGTTGAGGGCAGAGATGATTTTATAAATCTAAGGAGAGTTATTGAGTCAGATATTATAACTACCAGTGGATATGGACTCAATAAGAAGATAATAGATAGAATCAGATTTGCCTATAAAAAGAACAATATAATAATATTTACAGACCCTGATAGTGCTGGAGATAGGATAAGAAAAAGACTTACAGAAATGTTTCCAAATGCTAAACATGCATTCCTATCTGTTGAAGAGGCGCTAAAGGACGGTGACATAGGTATAGAAAATGCTAGCAAAGAAGCTATAATTGACGCGCTTAGTAGGGTTAGGACTAAAGTTGATAGAGAGGCTATATTTACTAAAAAAGACCTATACTTGCACGGCCTAATAGGACTTGATAACTCTAGTAAGCTTAGAAACAGAGTCGGTAGAATACTTGGAATAGGCTATGCTAATTCAAATCAGTTTCTAGTAAGACTTAATAGTTATGGGATTACAAAAGAAGAGCTAGCGAGCGCAATGGAGAAGGCCAATGGATTATCAGAATAAAAACTATATTAAGGACCTTATGAAACACTCTGGTCTTAAATTCAACAAAAGGTTTGGACAAAACTTTCTTGTTGATAAGAACATAATAGAAAAAATCGTTGACACAATAGATATAAAACCTGGCGATGAAGTGCTTGAGATTGGTCCTGGTATTGGTGCCATTACAGGTGAAATACTAAGTAGAGGTGCTAACTTAAGCGTTGTTGAGATAGACAGGGGTTTTGTAGAGATACTAAAGACTAACTTTGACAATCTAAATGTAATTGAAGGTGACATACTAAAGGTTGACCTTAGCTTTCTCGGTGATAATGTGAAAATAGTAGGTAATTTACCTTACTATATTACAACACCTATTATAATGCACTTCTTAGAAAGTGATATGAGCTTTGAGTCTCTAACATTTATGATGCAAAAGGAAGTTGGTGAGAGAATAGCAGCTGAAGTTGGTACAAAAGAGTACGGTGTTCTAAGCGTAATATCTCAGATGTTGAGTGAAGTTAGCCTAGAATTTACAGTTTCACCAAACTCATTTATACCAAAGCCAAATGTTGACTCAATAGTAGTTACATTTAGAAAAAAGGAAGTTGACTTTGATAAGGACAGTGTAATAAAGGTTGTAAAAGCGGCGTTTTCATCTAGAAGAAAGACAATAAAGAATTCGCTCTCAAATCATTTTGATAAATCACTTGTAAGCGAGGCACTAGATAGCGCGGGAATAGAACCTACAATTAGAGCTGAGAGGTTAGTACTAGATGATTTTATAAATATTTCAAAGTTTCTAATAAAAAAGTAAGTGCTTGATGTTAATCATCAGCACTTTTTTTACTTTAAATTAAGTTCTTCATATTTACCATTCTCTGGATTTTTAACCAATATTTTTTCAGCTATTTTTACTTCTCTAAGATTTTCCTTATATGTTACCAATCTATACCTATTATAATCTTTATTGTAGATTAAATAGCTGAGATAATATTTGTTTTTATCAAAGACATTTACTGTGTTATGAGAGTATGACTTTACAAAGAGGCTTTGTTTCTCATCATCAGAATACTTATGACGAAGATCAAACCTTTTCTTTTCTTCTTTTGATAAGCCATTATAATACTTATCAAGTCTTAACTCTCCTCCACCCATAACAACTTCAATTTCTTTTGAGTCAAGTTTACCCTTTAACACTTTTTCAACTTTTAAAGTAGCATATGTATTTATCATAGTGTATTCTTTCGTTGTAGGATTTTGATTGGTTGATTCACCTATTGAATCAAATTTACATATAGCGACTGCATCGGCGTCACTAGCTTTTATAGGCAAGTGATCATACGAGTTTTCTATAGTAAAAGCTGTATTATTGTTTTCTGTTTTAATTCCGTTAGGATAGCTTACAAGAGTTAGTATAACAAGTAAGCTTATTATTAAATTTTTCATAACTCACCTCCAACTTCTTAATCCCTTCATTTATATAGAAGGCTAAAGGGTAAAAAGGTTACAAAAAAGTTACTTTGATTCTTGCAGATATAGATTTAGACATGGCAGGTAGTTAAGCATTTTACCATCAAATGTTGATATCTCGTAGGACTCACTTAGTTCTGAGTAAGGTATTGACTTTCTACCACCTTTTTATGTTTCCTAGATAGCTTTCTTTTTCTTTTGTCAATCTGCTAATCATTGTTAGAATTTAAGGTGTCACTTCAAAATCAATCACTATACTCGTTTAAATATTTCTTTAAAACATTTACATGCATAATAAATAATTCTTCTTGTTTGTTGTACACTATATCTCTTAGTTCTTCCGTACTGACCCAATGTATATCTAAACTCTCATTAGATTTTGATAAAAGTCCCCCAGTTGCCTTACACAAAAATGTATTTACAATGATTGAATAAGCTCCTGATAAATTCTGGCTTACTAAATATGGTTTAAAAGAAATCAGTGAATTCCCATTAACATTTTCTATTATTGCGTTTTTTTCTCCTGATATATACGTAATATCTAACCCTGTTTCTTCTTTAATTTCTCTTTTCAAAGCAACAAAAATATTTTCATATTCTCTTATCTTTCCAGCTGGTATTTCTAGTAGACCATTAGTATTTTTATCATACTTTTTATATCTTCTTTGCATAAGGATATATCTTTTACCATTATCACATTTTTCAATAATTGCTGCTACGCAAGGTATTGCAAATTTTTCCATTCGCTCTCCAATCTAATCAATCACCAACACAAATAATTATACCATCAAACCCTAATTTCTTGCACTTTTAAAATTAAACAAATATAAATCTTTTTCAGGTCTAATGCTAATATCTGTATTTCAGTTTCCATCCTATTTTTAACTTTGCCATCATTTTCTTATAAAAAAACCGCGTTTTTCGTGGCTTTACTTTGATTCTTGCAGATATAGATTTAAGCATGGCAGGTAGTTAAGCATTTTACCATCAAATGTTGATATCTCGTAGGACTCACTTAGTTCTGAGTAAGGTATTGACTTTCTACCACCTTTTTTTATGTTTTCTAAGTAGCTTTCTATTGTTTCAAGGGTTACTAGGTAGTATTTATCAACTGTTATATAGTGAAATATCATAAATGCTAGGCCACCTTGTTTTCTAAAGTCTTGCATATATTCAATCTGGTGCTCATGTATATTTGATATGGGAATGCTCTTTAGCTTTGTTTCTTTCGCATCGAAACAAAAAGATATTCCTTGAGCTATACCGATAAAGTCTACTGTCGACTTTTTTTCAAAGTAGCCAAGAGTTATCTGACCAAACTTATTTATTTCGCTCACTTTAATAGGGGTTGCAATCTTATCAACTCGTGCATAACCATTTCTTTTGTAATAATCATTTGTAAGTAAAATGAGCTCTTCTAATGTGTCTCCACGGTGCCCTCTAGTTCTCCATGCCATACTGACCTCCATACTAATTATATAATAAATGCGTGTATGAGTAAAATCTGTTTTTGGGGGTATATACTTATGGTGTAAGAAGGAGGAGAAATGAAAGACGTTACAATTTATTCTAGTGACACTTGTAAATACTGTCACTTAGCAAAAGATTTTCTTAAAGAAAATAATATTGAATATACTGACAAAAATGTAAGTAGCGATGCAGCAGCTAGAAAAGAGCTGATGAAAATGGGATTCATGGGCGTACCAGTGATACTGGTAGATGATGAAATAGTCCAAGGATTTGACAAAGAGAGACTTACAGAGTTACTATTAAAATAATAGTAACTTTTTTTACATATTGAGGAGTTTTTGGATTCTTTATGATTTTATCAAAGAGTCCATCACAAACGCTACTATTTGTTGTTTTCTTACCTGTGCTTCAACAACTAGAAAACAATATAATATACCCTAGAGTGGTTGGAGGCTCTATTGGGTTACCAGGTATATGGGTTATAATAAGTATAATAATTGTTGGCGGATTCTTTGGTATAGTGGGAGTATTCCTGTCAGTGCCAATAGAGGCGACAATTTACAAAACAATTACTGATGATGTTCGGGAATATGAAAAACATCATCCACTTAACAATGAGGTGAAAATATGAGAATAGGAATAATTGGACCTGCTCCAGAGGAAATAAATCCATTTAAATCACATGTAGAGGTAGTAAGCAAGGATATTAAATTTGGCCTTGAAATACTTAAATGTAAGTACAATAATCTAGACTTAGTTGTAACAGAATGTGGGATAGGTAAGGTAAATGCAGCGATTATGACGCAGTATTTGATTGATAAATATGATATAACACATTTTATTGTTGTTGGTGCAGCGGGAGCAATTGATGCTACACTAAATATTGCTGATGTAGTTATAGCTGATAAAATAATTCATCATGATGTTGATGCAGGCCTTTTAATGAGGAATCATCCACATCTTAAACAAAGGTTTTTTGAACCAGACTCTAAAATGTTTGAGATAGCAAAGAAAATGGATGAAAAAGTATTCTATGGTACTCTCGTAACAGGAGAAGCGTTTATTGATTCTGAAGGTAGAGAAGAAATCATAGAGAAGTTCAATCCACTTGCAGTTGATATGGAAACAGCTAGTATGGCTCAGGTTTGTTATATAAATGAAATACCTATGTTTTCTATAAGAAGTATAACAGATACACCTAATGAGAGTGGACTTGGAGCATTTGAGAAAAACTTAGAAAAAGCGGTAAATAGCGCTACTGAGTATTTGCTTAAATACCTTAAAAAATTATGATAGAATAGTGGTTATATTCGAGGAGTTAAGTTATGAAGGTTAGTATTAATAATTATCCAGAGTGGGTTATAAAAGAGTGGCAGGGTCTTGTAGAAAAAGATCTTAAGGATAATGAAGTATATGATGAAGATGTGCTAAATAATGCCCACAGCATGGGATATTTATTACGCAGTATAGATAAATATGATTTAGTTAATAATAATAGTTGTGATTACATAACTGACATAGATTATGTTTTCTTAAAGCCGTTTAATAATTCTTTTTCTAAGTGGATAAATGATGTTTACACAACAAGCAAAGTATTATATGACTATAAAAAATATCTAAAAGAAGTCTACTTTAGTATAACGAAAAGGGATGGTGTTAACCTTGTCTTTAAGGCAAATACAATAAATGATAGGGAGTATACTTTTAAAGATATAGTTGATCTTTTAAAGGAAAAGGCGGAACTAGAGCTGAGGCCTACTTATTGGAAAAGCATATGTAAGACATATAAACTTCGCTATGAAAAAGTAATTCTTGTGGATGATAAACAATATACTATAGAGGAGTTTGAAGAACTGATACTTAATTTAAAAACAAACTATGTTGTAACTGATAATTATGATGTAGATGAGACTATAAGCTTATATGTTGCTAATGATTTTTTTGGAGAGGCTACAATACTAGACGCCTTCGTTTCTGATCAAAACGGAAGATTTGATTCTATTTTTGATAATATTGAAGAGATAGAATTTGCGGTTGATAAGATAAAAAAAATGGCAGATTATATTAAGCAGTTATCATACTTTAAAGTAGTAATAAAAGTGTTTGATGAAAGCTTTAAGATTATTATGTTTGATAGTTCTCCTAGCCTACCACCTATTGCTATTAGCGATCTTCACAATAGGTATCTAAAAACAAAGGTTGAATTAAAAAGAGTAGAAGAACCAAAAGAAGTAGTAGAAGAAGATGAATCGGCTTTTGAGTCTATTCGAGATATACTTGATAAACCACCAAGGCCAGGTATGAGGCCTTATATGCAGTCTATGTGGAAGGGCTTGATAAAAGACGAATTTTTAAATGCAGCGTTTACTTTAGAAGAAAAGAGATGGGCGTGGGAGCGAGGCTTTTTAGTGAGTAGAGTGGATGAATACTCTATTACAGAAGACAATTACAGAGATTATGTATCTGATTATGATTATTTGTGGCTAAATAGGATAAATGGCTGGTACCAGATTTGGGTAAATGATAAGACAACGTTCAAGATGGTTTTTAGAGAGTATAATAGTTTTTTAGCTGAGTATTATTATTCGATAATAAAGGTACACGATGATACAAAGATTATAAAGATGCAAGACTATCCTGATGATTGCAGTGGAATTATAAATTTAATCAGAAAAAAGGGTAAGTTGGTGTTAAAAGCATCTGCGGGTACACATGGTGATGGTCTTTACATCATGGAGCACTCCAATGGCAAGTACTATATAAATGATAAAGAATTCGATAAACTTGATCTGGAAAACCTATTTTATAATTTAGAATCTTTTTATATTTTGACAGAATACATATACTCGAACGAGTATATAAGAGCGTTTAATCCAAAATCACTCAACACAATACGATTAGTTGTTGCTAATGAAAAGGGATATAATCCTAAGATTTTAAATTCATATATGAGAATAGGCACATCTGAGTCAGGATATGTTGACAATACTGCAAAAGGTGGTATATGGGCATATTTTGACAAAGTGACTGGCGAGATATATGAAGGACTTGCCTATGAAAATTACAGAATCATACCATGTCATGAGCATCCTGATACTAAGGTAAAAATTGAAGGTTCAGTAAAGAATATAAATAAAACCATAGATAAGGTTTTAGAGATTTGTAGATACTATCCAGAGCTTGAGTATTTGGGTTTTGATATAGCGATTACTGACGATTCATTTAAAATAATAGAGATAAATATACACCCAGATTATCCGTCTTTGTGGATCAAAGATTTTAGGGAGTATTTAGAGAAAAAGGTAGCTCTGAAGAAAAAAGAGTATAATATATGATGATGTAGAAAGGGATTCAGATGGACTCAAGTTTACTTGGCAAAGAAAAAATAAGCAAATTATTAATAAGACTTTCAATTCCATCAACAATAGCCATGTTTGTAAATGGGCTTTACAATGTAGTTGACACGATATTTATTGGTAGAGGTGTTGGTTCAGATGCGATAGCAGCTATAACAATAGCCTTTCCAATACAGATGATAATGCTTGCGTTTTCGCTTAATATTGGAGTTGGAACAGCATCTGCAATATCGAGGAATCTAGGAGCAGGTAAGCCCGAGAGAGCGGTTAGATTTGCATCGGTCTCTATGCTTATGTCTTTCATTATAGCTCTCATAATGGGTGTTTTTGGCATTGTTTTTATAGATCCTTTATTGAGGATATTTGGTGCCACTGATAGTATAATAGGATATGCAAGAGACTATATTTCTATCATTTTGTTTTCATCATTATTCTATGTTTTTTCTGTGAGTGGAAACAATATAGTAAGATCTATTGGGAAAGCAAAGATATCAATGATAGCGATGGTAACTGGCATTGGACTTAATATAATTCTAGACCCAATATTTATCTTTATATTTAAATGGGGAATAAAAGGAGCTGCATACGCAACTGTTTTAAGTATAATTATTTCATCGTTTATAGTAATGAGGTATATATTATTTAAAAATAATATATTTGTGTTTAAACGTGAATATTTCAAACTGGATTATGAGTATATAAAAGAGATTGTTAGCGTTGGACTGCCAACTCTTATAAGAAACATGTCTGGATCAATTGTTGTAATGTTTGTAAACAATGTACTTGTCAAATACGGTGGTGTTACAGCTGTAACAATATATGGGATAATACATAAGTCATCTATGTTCTCATTTATGCCTATGTTTGGTCTCGTTCAGGGGTTTCAGCCAATTGTGGGTTATAACTTCGGTGCAAAGCAATATAAAAGGGTTAATGAATGTGTAAGGCTTTCAATAAAGACGCTTGTTATATATGCAAGTGTAGTAACAGTGTTAGTACTTATTTTTGCTTCAAGTATATTCCATGTATTTACAACAAATGAAGAGGTTATAAAATTGGGTATTGACGCTATTAGAGTTGTATATCTAGGATTTCCACTGGTTGGAATAGCAATAATTACATCAACTCTTTACCAGTCACTTGGATATGTTAAAGAATCACTGTTCTTATCAATGTTAAGACAGGTATTTCTATTGATACCACTTATTTTAATACTTCCTGGTCTATTTGGACTCGGTTTAGTTGGTGTTCTAATAGCATTTCCACTATCGGATACGATATCAGTTATTATAAGTGCTATCATGATAAAGTCACAAACAAAGAAATTTGCTTTAAATGAATAATCACCACAGCTTAAGCCGTGGTGATTATTTATTATATTTGTCCTATTAAAGAAAGAATTATTTGAGCTATAATCGCTGAGAATAAGTAGGTACCAGTTATGATAAATAATGATAAAACAATTATTTTCCAACCAGTCTTCTTTAGAGTGTCTAAGTTCTTTCCTGTGTAAATACCAGCGTATGCAAGTATAGGAGTAGTAAGTGCTAAGAAGTCAACCTTCTTAGTCATTGCAACTATTGTTTCAGAACCTGGAAATCCAGGGACTGATATTAGTACTGCAAGTGTTACTACGTAAGCTACAGCTGGTAGCTTTATTGGAATTACTTTAGCAAGTACTACACCGATAAATGCTATTGCCACAAGTATCAAAGCGCCTGGAAGTGCCTCTATTGGGCTAATATGAGGTCTTACAAAATTACCTACCAATGTAATACCAGCGGTAATTAAAAGTACAATTAATGATTTCTTTAAACTCATACTATTTCTCCTCTCCAGTGTCTTTTTTCTTTAGTTTCTTATATAACCATTCTGAGAAAGGTAGAGCTAAGAATAAAGAAACATATAGTCCATCAAGTCCTGATAAAAGGTTAGAAGAAGCACCTAGTGCTGTTAGCATTTCCTTCATCTCAGGGTGAGCTGCAACTAGTGAACCTACTCCAGCAGTCATCATACTCGCTGAACCCACACCACTTGCCATTGCAAGAGCATATGGGTGAAGTGGGGTGAAAACATCTAAGAATGTAGCGAGTAGTCCTACGAAAATAGTTCCAAACACAGTGCCCACTATGTATACACCCAGAACACCTTGTCCTTCAGGGCTATCTAGTCCAAACTTATCGCCAATTAAAGCCACATTAGGCTCCCTAGCAATACTGTGAGCTGCTCCAATTGATTCTCTCTTAAGTCCTAGCATAATTGCTATAGGAATACCAAGTACTACAGTACCGAGGTTTCCAAATTCTTGAAGTATCAGCGCTGGGCTTGACTTCAGTAATTTAGGAATCGCTGGACCAATAAGAGTTCCATATTTTGCCATAAGTAATAATAAAGTAAGGCCGACTAGTTTTTGCGCTGCTTCCATTTCTGGTTCCTTAGCAATGTTTAAAAATTTTGGTGTTAAAAATATTGCAATAATTAATGCATATAGCATCGGTAAGAGAACCACAAAAGCGCTTCCGACAGGAATTTTTATAATTCCAATTAGTTCTGCTATTACAACAAGTACTAGCACGATAAGATGAAGTTTAATATTTTTCATAAAACATCCTTTCTTTAGCCATTTAGGTAATCCATCGCTACTTGAATTAAAACGCCTGCGCCTTTAGAGAAAAAACTTTCATCAATATTAAATTTATCATGATGATGAGGGTGATACTCACCATCTATCTTGGCCATGTTGCTCATAAATGCAAAAGTGCCTGGAGCTTCCCCTAGGTAGTAAGCAAAGTCCTCACCACCCATTACTGGGTTTTTTATTTGAACAACGTTATCTCCAAAAATTTTCTTTGCACTCTCAATTGCCAGAGCTGTAAACTTATCGTCATTAATCAGTGCTGGATATTTGAATTCATGTATTACTTCTACTTTTGCACCCTTTGCAGCTGCCAAATGTTCACATGTTTCTTTTATCCTTTTAGCTACAAATTCCCTCGTTTCAGGATTTAAAGTTCTTACAGTTCCTTCGAGTTCAACCTCAGCGGGAATAATATTTTGATTAAAACCACCATTTATCCTACAAACAGATATAACAACTGGTTCTATTGCCTTTGTTTGCCTGCTTACGATAGATTGAAGTGATAGTATTATTTCACTAGCGAGAAGTATTGGATCGACAGATTGCTCTGGATATGCGCCATGCGAACTAACTCCAATTATCTTTATAAGTATCCTGTCCATTGCTGCCATCATTGAACCATATTTAAAACCGATGCTTCCCATTGGGACTTCGGTTGTGAGCTGTCCTTCATGCATACCAAACACAGCGTCGACATCAGGGTTTTTCATACAACCCTCTTTAATCATTGGATCAGCACCACCTGGAAACTCTTCTCCGGGTTGAAATAACAGTTTTACATATCCAGAGAATTTATCTGTATTAGCCTTTAAATACTTTGCTGCTCCAAGTAGCATTGCAGTATGACCATCATGACCACATGCATGCATATTTGAATTTGTAGAAGCAAAATCAAGTCCTGTTTTCTCAACAATTGGAAGACCATCCATATCCGCCCTAAGCGCAATAGTCTTTCCTTTGCCATTTCCTTTTATAATTCCTACAATCGCATTTCCTTCCATTAGTTTTGTGTACTCAATCCCAATTTCATCAAGTACTTTTGATACATACTCTGTAGTTTTTGGAAGGTTATTACCAAGCTCCGGTATTTTATGTAAATCTCGGCGCCACTTAACCATATCTTTTTGTATATTATCCAAATTCATATGCCCCTCCTTAACTAAATTATAGCATAAATATAAAAATATTTATATAATTTGATAATAATAAAACAAAATATTATACTAGTTATTTATTTATGTTATAATCTAATTAGTGTAACCCTTTCATATTTTTATCGTCTATATAAGTAAGAGGGACATAAAAAGGAGGAAACTATGAAAAAATTATTGATAATTGTTTTATCTATTTTACTTATTCTAAGTGTTTCTTGTGCTTCAAATAAGAAGGATAGTAAAACTGAATTTGTTAATGAGGAATATGGAAATGATGAAGTTCAATATGATAAAGCTGAGGCTAAGAGAAGTGTAGGAAATCCTAAAGAAAGTGCTATGATGGCAGATAAAGCAAAGACAGCTAAGGTAGCTGGAAAATCTGCACCAAACTTGAGTGAAGAAAAACTCATTAAAAACCTAAGCATTAACATGAACACGATGAAGTTTGAGGAAGATAGAAACACGCTTGATGAGTTACTATTTAAGTACAATGCTATTATATCAAACTCTTCAGTTAATATTTCTGAAAAGGATAAACAGAAAAATAGAAGACGTCTTTTCTATAATATTAGAATAGATGAAAAGAAACTGGATGAATTTAAAAAAGAAGTTGAGTCTAAGTTTAACGTTGTATTTATATCTGAGAGTAAAAGCAATATTACTCAGGCATATCAAGACACAAAAGGAAGACTTAAGAATCTTGAGATTCAAAGGGATAGAATTAGAGAAATACTGAAAAAAGCCGAAAAGATTAACGATATAATTCAGCTTGAGAGAAGACTTTCAGATTTAGATTTTCAAATAGAATCTTATACTAACAATATTAATAGAATGGATACTGATGTTAAATACTCTTTTGTTAACCTTGAACTACGCGAAGTAAAAGACCCTAGTAAACTTACAAAAAAAGATGATAGCTCATTTGGAGTTAGAATTAAAAATGCTTTTGTTAATGGATTTAAAGGTTTTGTAAAAGTTATCGAAGAGTTGATAATATTTGTTATATCAGCACTTCCAGTACTTATTATACTAGGTGTAATAGCATTCTTCGTTGTTAGATATATGAAAAAGAAAAAGAAAGATAATGATAAGTAAAAACATTTTATGGCTAAGAAACGATTTAAGATTTGATGATAATACAGCGCTACTTAGCGCTGTAAATCACTGTATAAATAGTGGAGAGAAGTTAACTATTATATTTCACATAAATACTGAACAGTTGAAATTAGGTGTTTATAGCAATGATTATTTCTTTTCTGCACTGAGTGTTTTTTATAAGAAAATTAAAGATATGGGCTCTGATATATTATTCTTATATGGGAGCCCTACAGATGCGTTCAGGGACTTTGTTTACAAATATAAAAATGTGAAGAGAGTCTTTTTTAATGCGAGTGAGAGGGGCTATGGTTTAAAGCGTGATAGAGAGGTTTATTCTGTACTTAAAAGCAGTGGAATAGAAGTTCATAGAATTATGGACAAGCATTTATGCACTGCAAGTGAAGTGTTGAATGGAGATGGTAGAGAGTATAAAGTATTTACACCGTATTACAATAAATGGATAAGTAAGCCTAAGGCTAAACCAAAAAGATTAAAAATATCAGAGCTTAAAGGTGTATTAAAATCTGGATTTTCAAATGAGAACAAGAATAAGTTTACAAGTATCCTTGACGGTAGAATCTATATTTTTGATGAGATATGTGGCGAAGAAAATGCGTTTAAAGCACTTCAAAGATTTTCTGAAGGCATGATTGATGATTATGAATTAGCTAGGGATATACCATCTATCATTGGTACTAGTAGACTGTCACACTACCTTAGCTCAGGTGAACTATCTATAAGAAGAGTCTATGAAGAGGTTTTAAAAGCTCAGGATACAAAGGGAAAAGAAACATATATAAAAGAGCTCGCTTGGAGGGATTTCTACAACATGGTATATCATGTAAATCCAAGTCAACAAGATGAAGAGATAATAGAAAAGTATAGAGTTGTTAAATGGAATAATGATAAGTATTTGCTAAAGATTTGGAAAGAAGGTTTAACTGGTTACCCAATTGTTGATGCAGCAATGAGACAGCTTAAGGATACTGGATACATGCATAATAGGCTAAGGATGATAGCAGGCTCATTTCTAGTTAAGGATCTACTCCTTGACTGGAGACTTGGAGAAAAATACTTTAGTGACATGCTTATTGATTACGACTCTGCTTCAAACATTGGTGGATGGCAGTGGGTTGCATCAACAGGAACTGATGCTTGTCCATATTTTAGAGTTTTCAATCCCACAACTCAATCGAAACGTTATGATAAATCTGGGGAATTTATATTAAAATATATCCCCGAATTAAAAGACGTACCAAGGAAGTATATTCATGAACCTAAAAAGCATAAGGAAGAAATGGATTACTACTATCCGGAAGAGATAGTTAATCATAAAGAGCAGAGGTTAAAAACGCTTGATATGTACTCCAACTTCATAAGATATGATTACTATGACTTTGATACAAGAAATGAGTATATAAAAAGATATTTACTATATAGCTTAAATAGTCTTAAGGATTCAAAGATTAGTAAGCTTATGAAATTTCACTCAAACAATAAGTACTTATATTTCGCATATGATGTAAAAATAAAGGACGAACTCGGGGCCATAATTGCAAAAAACATCAATTATAGTGATACATACACAAAATATAGGAAAAAGCTTAATGAATTATTGTCTAAGACACCAGATAGAGGAAAGTATGTAAATGCATATGAGCACATTTATGGATACTTTAAAAAGCATGCTACAATTGAAGAGAAAAACAAATTCTCTGAATTAATTGAATCTTATAAGAAGGGTCAAATGAGCAATGGAGAGATAGAGAGGTATCTATTTGAGCTAGCTAGTAAGTACGAAATTGGATATATAATTGATCAAAGCATTTTAGACTTAGAAGTTTAATCTTTTAAGTCTTTTTATTATATTTAAATATGTTTGTAACGAGAATTATTAATTATATGTTATAATAATTGGAGAAGGGAGGGTTTTATGGCAGATAAAAAATACTCAATGATTACTAGGATTAAGTTCTTGATATTTAGTCTTATAGGAATTATTGTATTCTTTGTTCCTATAACGCTATCTGGTAAGTCAACAATCTTGCTTGATCATATGGTTGGTTTTGTAAAGACAAATCTATCTAGTGTTACACCTTACTATGCATTCATAGTTATAATACTTGGTGCAATTATTCCTTTTGTAAACAAGAGTTGGAATAAAAGCAAGGTAGATATTGTATTCTCTATATTTAAAATTGTCGGTGTAGTTGTTGCTTTGATGGCAATACTTGGAAAAGGTCCTGCATTTTTATTTGAAAAAGATATGATACCATTCCTATTTGGTAAACTCGTTATACCAGTTGGAATTATTGTACCAATTGGAGCGATCTTTTTATCTTTCCTTGTTGGTTATGGTTTGCTTGAATTTATAGGTGTTATTATGGAACCAATCATGAAGCCTGTATGGAAGACACCTGGTAAGTCAGCAATAGATGCTGTGGCTTCTTTTGTCGGTAGTTATTCTATTGGACTTCTCATAACAAATAATGTCTATAAGGATGGTAAGTATTCAATTAAAGAAGCAAGTATTATTGCAACTGGATTTTCTACTGTTTCAGCGACATTTATGATTGTGGTAGCTAAGACCCTAGGACTCATGGAGATATGGAATACTTACTTCTGGTCAACTCTAGTAATAACATTCATAGTGTCTGCAATAACTGTTAGATTATATCCTTTAAGAAATAAGAGTGATAAGAATATTAATGGCGAGTTGCTAGAAAAAGAAAAGTTTGAAGGAAATATATTTGTAAATGCTTGGAATGCTGGACTTGATGCCGCTGATAGTTCAGGTTCTTTTACAAAAAATGTGCTCAAGAACTTGACAGATGGATTTAAAATGGCGATGGGAATACTTCCTACAATACTATCAATTGGTCTATTTGGACTTATACTAGCTAAGTACACTCCAATATTTGATATTATAGGTTATATATTCTATCCGTTTACACTGCTTACTAGAATGCCGGATCCAATGCTTGCTGCAAAGGCTTCTGCAATAGAGGTCGCAGAGATGTACCTACCTGCACTTTTAGTTAAAGGCGCTGATATAATAACTAAGTTTGTTATAGGTGTTGTAAGTGTATCATCTATATTATTCTTCTCTGCTTCAATACCATGTATCATGTCTACTGAAATACCAATTAAACTTCATGAAATACTAATCATATGGGTTGAGAGAACTATAGCTACTATAATAATAGCTGGAATTGTTGCACATATAATATTTTAAAGTTTATAAAAATGTGATACAATGTATTAAAAGATATGTTAAATTGATTATATTACAATTATATAAAAGAAGTGATTATTGGAGGATATAATGCTTAGTATTGACAAGAGTAAAGTTGATTTTCTAGTTACTGATGGTATGGTTGATGAAACAAAACACGTTATTAATTATTCATTCAAAGAATTAGATAGTATTTTTAATTCTATTGAGGATGAAGCTATTGAACGTGTTGTTTTTGTTGCTTGTGGGTCACCCCTTTGTGCGTGCCAAACTGCTAAGATTTTAGCAAGCAAATACAGTGATTTGCGTGTTGAAACTTATAGTGGTTTGGATTTTTTATTTAACACACCTTTTGGGATAAATGAGAAAACACTAGACAAGGGAAGTCGTTGAGTCAATTAAAAAGGCTGGTGAGTTAGGGGCTATTACAATAGGTGTTACAAAAAAAGAAGATGCACCACTATTTAAGAGCGCTAAATATGGTGTAGCATACGGCGCTGAGTGCATATGGATGGTTCATGTATTAATCAGCTACTATATCGTGATTAAGATGATGAAGAAGATGGGATTTGGTGAATTTGATAACCTATTAGAAGATATTAGCAAATTACCAGATGAATTTAGAAGGATGATTGATACATACGAACATACTATGGAAAAATGGGGAGAGAGAGCATCAAAATGGAATATGATTTACACAGTTGCTGCTGGAAATCTATTACCTATGGCTTATAAAGAAGGAGTCATTACGATGCTTGAGTTTACATGGACTCATGGCTGTGCACTTAACTCAGCTGAATTTGCACATGGTCCACTTGAAGTGGTTGAAGAGGGTGTGCCATATGTATTCCTACTTGGCAGCGATGAGACTAGAGAGATTACACTTAGGACAATAAAATTTGTTAGGACATATAGTTCTGATGTAATTGTATTTGATGTAAATGATTTTGCAAAGGGTATGAGTTCAGATTTAGATCCACTACTACTTTTTGTTCCACTTGAATTCTTCTACTATTACCTATCTATTTATAAGGATCATAATCCGGATGATAGAAGATATTATGGTGGGAAGGTTAAATATTAGGTGGTAAAAATGAAGATAATAGGAGTTGGTGATAATACGCTTGATTGCTATTTAGATAGAAATGGTATGTTTCCAGGAGGTAATGCAGTTAATGTTGCTGTACTTGGAAAGAGGTTTGGCTTTGTAGAAGCAGCCTATATTGGTACTATTGGAAATGATAAAAAGGGAAAATGCCTTTACAATGCAATAAAAAGCGAAGGAGTTGATTTATCACATTCTAGAGTTGTAGATGGTAAGAACTCATATGTAGAGGTTGAACTAAAGGAAGGTGACAGGGTATTTAAAGATAGTTATAGAGGAGTAAGCTATAATCTAGATTTAAATGAAGACGATTATGAGTTTATATCAAAATATAACATTTTACATACAAGCATATATAGCAATATAGAAAAATACTTAGAAGATTTATCTAAGTTAGATGTTAAATTGTCTTTTGATTTTTCAGATTGTTTTGATGAAAAGTATCTTGATAAGTACCTTAAATATGTTGATTACGCTTTCTTTTCTGGAAGCGGATTAAGTGATAATGAGGTAAGTGATTTAATAGAAAAATCAAAGAAAAATGGATGCGAGTTGGTTCTCGTTACAAAGGGAAAAGATGGAGCGATACTATACTATAAGGACAAAGTGTATGAACAAGGGATTGTTGAAACAGAAGTAGTTGATACACTGGGTGCAGGGGATGCTTTTATAGCATCTGTACTAATTGGATTAATAAGTGAAGAAAATATTGAAAAAACACTTCAGAATGCGGCTTTAAACGCATCAAAAACATGTGGATATTTTGGTGGTTTTGGCTATGAAGAACAGATATGAAGTATTAGGAGGGATTATGAATAAAGTATTTACAAAGTTAATGGTATTAGTATTAGTTTTAGTGTTAATTATGTCTACGGTAGCGTGTTCACCAGGCAAGTCTGGTGGAGATGGTTCAGAAAAGATTACTATAAAGTTCTTACACAAGTGGCCACAAGAAGAGAATGCTAAATTCTTTGAGGAGATTGTAAAAGAATTTGAAGCTCAAAACAAAAATGTTGATATAGTAATTGAAGCTGTAGGTGATGAGCCAATTAAAGATAAGCTTAGAGTATTACTTGGAGCAAATGAATCTGTAGATGTATTTTTCTCATGGAGTGGTGAGTTCGCTAAGAAATTTATAAGATCAGGGAATGTATTAGACCTTACTCCATACCTAGATAAGTCTCCAAAGTGGAGAGATAGCATTATGAAAGCTGGAACAGAGCCTTTTAGTGCTGATGGAAAAGTTTATGGTATTCCATATCGTATAAATTGTAAACTATTTGTTTATAACAAGAAAATATTTGATGAAAATGGTTTAAAAGCACCTAAAGACTGGGACGAGTTCTTAACAGTGCTTGATACATTAAAGCAAAAAGATATTACACCAATTGGATTTGGTAACATATATCCATGGGCTGGTTGCCACTATATTACTGGTCTAAACCAAAAGTATGTAGCACAGGAAGTTAGAGCAAAAGACTATCTTCAAGAATCAGGTGAGTTCACTGACCCTGGTTATGTAGAGGCATTAAAGAAACTAAAAGAATTAAACGATAAAGGATACTTTAATAAAGGTGTAAACTCAACTGAGCACAACATGGCAAATGAAATGTTCTTTGGCGGAAAAGTTGCAATGACATATGTTGAACTTGAAGAGCTTGCTGATGTTCAAGATAAAATGAAAGATGATTGGGGAATCTTTGTTATGCCTGCAATCAAAGATGGAAAAGGAAATCAAAACTTTATTACAGGTGCACCAGACGGATTTATGGTTTCTTCAAAAACTAAACATCCAGAGATGGCTGTAAAATTCTTAGAGTTCTTAACAAATGAAGCAAATTCTAAGAAGATGGTTGAGACTCTTGGATGGCCAAGTCCTGTAAAGGGAGCTGTAACTAAAGAAAACTCTCTACCAAAGTTAGCTGAAGGTCTAGAACTTATTACTAAAGCTGAAGGAATGGCTTTATGGCTTGACACTGATATAGACATAAGAATATCAGATGTTTATCTACCAGGAATTCAAGAGGTATTAAATGGTGATAAGACTCCTGAAGATCTTATGAAAGAAGTTCAAGAGAAAGCAGCAGAAGTTAAGAAAGAGTTTAAAAAATAATAATTAAATAATGGTGAGGTAATATGAATCTATATAATAACAAAAAAATTGCCTTTGTATTTTTAGTACCTGCCATGATATTTTTGATAGTGTTTGTCTATTATCCAATTATACAGAATGTATACTTGAGTATGTTCAGATGGAATGCTTTTGATAGTCAAAAGGTCTTTGTTGGTTTTGATTATTATAAAAAACTATTTAAGGACCCAATTTTCTACCTAGCGCTTAAGAATAATGCTCTATATGCTGGTATTTCACTAGTCTTTCAAGTAGGACTTGGTCTTATACTTGCAGCAATTCTTGAATCAAACATTTTTAGAAGATTTCAAGGATTTTTTAGAACAGTATATTTTATGCCATCGGTTATATCAATTACAGTAGTCGGAATGTTATTCCGGCTACTGTACAATGAAAATATAGGTTTGTTAAACCAAGGACTCAAAGCAATAGGATTATCTAACCTAGCTCAGGACTGGTTGGGACAGAGCTCTACAGCAATGTTATCTGTTATTGCAACAAGTCAGTGGCAATATACGGGCTATATTATGCTCCTTTTTATTGTTGCAATTCAAAAAATACCAGATGGGCTATATGAATCCATTGATATAGATGGGGCAAACGCAATTCAAAAGTTTTTTTATATAACTGTACCTCAAGTTAAGAATACCATACTTGTAGCTATGATAATTACTATTATAGGTGGATTTAAAGTATTCGATGAGATATATGTAATGACAGCGGGTGGACCTGGAAGAAGCACCGAGGTTCTAGCTTCATTTTTATATAGGGCAGGCTTCAGAAACGATCAGATGGGACTTGCATCAGCTATTGCAACGATTATTTTTGTAATTACCTTTACAATTACAATTATACAGCTTATTGCATCTAAGACGGATGGTGATTAATATGATGAAAAAACTGGATTTTAAAGAAAAGGTAATACTCGTTTTAGTATTTGCTGTTTTAATAATATTCGCTCTAATGATTATATATCCTCTAATATGGATGACTATGAGTGGATTTAAAACTAATCAGGAACTATTTCTTGAAACTTGGAAGTTACCAAAACAATTGATGTGGAGCAATTATGTTAAAGCCTGGAATGCTGGTATTGGGAAGTATTTCTTTAACAGTGTAATTGTAACAACAGCCTCTGTATTCTTTACAATTCTTATCAGTTCAACCGCAGCTTTTTCATTATCTAGGTTTGATTTTAAATGGAAAAAACTGATATTAGTTGTAGTAATAGGTGGGTTAATGTTATCACCTCAGGTTAGCCTTACATCATTGTATAAGCTTTTACAAACACTAGGTATCTATAATACATATTTAGCTTTAATAGTTCCTTATGTGGCATACAGAATACCATTCACAACATTTTTAATATACTCGTATATGCTATCTCTACCAAGAGAAATCGAAGACTCTGCGTATATTGATGGATGTTCTACTTGGATGGTTTTTACAAAAATGATTATGCCTATGTGCAGACCTATACTTGCAACAGCATCGCTGTTTACTGCAATGAGTTGTTGGAATGAATTTATGTTTGCACTTGTATTTATTGAAAGTGATTCCCTTAGAACTATACCAGTAGGTCTTATGAATTTAAGAAGTACACTTAGCACGGATTGGAGTGTCCTTATGGCTGGATTAACTCTATCTGTTCTACCAATGGTACTTATATTCTTAATATTCCAAAAGCAGTTTGTAAGGGGAATAACTTCTGGAGGAGTAAAGGGATAAATGGATAATAAAACTATTTATAAAGAGGTGCTCTTAAGAGGGATAAAAGAGAGAGAAACTGTAGAAAAAGTTATTAATGATATAGTTAAAGACGGACTTGATAGCATATTTTTTGTTGGTTGTGGAGGTTCATTAGCTGTAATGCATCCTCTCAAGTACATAGTGGACATAAAGTCTACACTTCCATCATTTGTATACACATCAAATGAATTTGTTCATGCAACCCCTAAAATGCTTACATCAAAGTCATTAGTTCTTTTATCTTCTTATTCAGGAAGCACAAAAGAGACTGTTGAAGCGGCAAAACTAGCGCGCTCAGTGGGGGCAAGAACATTAGCTTTTGCTAGTAAGAAGGAGTGCAAGCTTGGCGAGAACGTTGATTACATTTTTGCTAATGACGCAGAAATGGGAGTTACAGTAGCAAAGCTTGTTGTGCTTTATCAAATAGTGTTCTGCGCTCTAAACGAACTCGGTTTTGATGTTAAGTATGATGAGATTCAAAGCGAGATTGCACTGCTTCCAGAAATACTGTCAAATATATTTGAATCGACAATTGATGAAGGTAAGGCGTTTGCTAAAAAGTATGGTGACTCAGACTTTATTATGGTGACAGCTAGCGGGATAAACTGGGGTGAAGCTTATTCGTATGGCATGTGTATACTTCAAGAAATGCAGTGGATGAAGTCACATAGTGTACATGCTGGAGAATTCTTCCACGGTTCTTTTGAGATAATTGAGGATAACTCAAGTTTACTTATTTTGCATGGTGAGGATGAGACAAGACCTCTTACACAGAGGGTAATAGACTTCGCTAAAAAGTATAATTCTAATTATCATGTTGTTGATACAAAGAACTATAATATGCCTGGAGTAAAAAAAGAAAACAGAGGACTTTATGGCATGTTTGTGTTACTAGCTGTTTTATATAATTATTCAACAGGACTTGAAGAATACAGAAATCATTCTCTTAAGAAGAGAAGGTATATGGGTAAAGTTGAGTATTAGGAGGTATAATGGCAAGTTTGTCGTTAAAAGGAATTAGAAAAGTATATCCTGGTGGACTAGAAGCTGTGAAGGATTTTAGCATGGACATTGCAGATAAGGAGTTCATTGTGCTCGTTGGCCCATCAGGCTGTGGTAAGACTACAACACTGAGAATGATTGCTGGGCTCGAGGAAATAACAGAGGGTGAGCTTTATATTAATGATGTTTTAGTTAATAATGTACATCCTAAAAACAGAGATATAGCAATGGTTTTCCAATCGTATGCGCTGTATCCTCATATGAATGTATATGATAATATGGCTCTTGGTCTTAAGCTCAGGAAAATTCCAAAGGATGAAGTTGATAAAAGAGTTAGGCAGGCAGCTGAAACACTTCAAATATCAGATTTATTAGATAGAAAGCCAAAAGCACTTTCTGGTGGGCAGAGACAAAGAGTGGCGCTCGGACGAGCTATAGTTAGGGAGCCTAGAGTGTTTCTTATGGATGAACCATTATCAAATTTAGATGCTAAGCTTAGAGTGTCAATGAGATCTGAGATATCAAAACTTCATAAGAATTTAAATACTACTTTTATATATGTAACTCATGATCAAACAGAAGCTATGACCATGGGAACTAAAATAGTAATTATGGACAAAGGTGTTGTTCAACAGATAGATGCACCTAAGGAATTATATAATAATCCAAGCAATCTTTTTGTAGCAAAATTTATTGGTAGTCCTCAGATGAATATATTAACTGCTGATGTTGTAGATGAAGATGGCGCTGTATACTTACTTATTGAAGGTGGTAGTAAGCTAAAAGTAACTTCTGAACAGGAAGAAAAACTAAAGGCTTCTAATCAAGTTGGCAAAAAAGTATATGTAGGAATCAGACCAGAAAATATTCATGAAGAGGAAATAAAGGACAAGGATAGCGAATGTTTTTCTGTAAATGGAGTCGTTGAGTTCGTTGAGATGATGGGCTCTGATATAAATCTGCATGTTAAAATATCTGAAAATAAGGTAATAGCTAAAGTTTCTTCATATTCTGAAACAAAGTATGGAGAGAGTGTAAAACTTAACATAAAGAAAAAGAGACTTTACTTCTTTGATTATGAGACAGAAAAAAGGATTTAACTAATTAAGCGCATAAGCGCTTTTTTAGTTTTCAAAACTAAAAATAGGTGATAAAATTATATCGTTATAATAAAGCATGAGGATAATAAGTGGTATGAGAATAGGGAAATTACAGATATTCACATTAGTGATAATAGTTTTGATTTTACTGGTAAATCTATTTTATATAATCGATACAGAAGATACTAGTGTAGTTGCAAATATAAACAACTTAATAGGAGTAAGTGACGACAGTCACTGGGTTAGAGTAGGTAGCATTGAACTAAGGGCTTTTGACACCGAAGTTAGATTAGCCAAAGGTGATAATCCGAGTAGACTTACCTACAGCATCCAATTTGCAATCAGGTACAATAAAGAAAACTCTGAGATAGCAATGGCAAATATAGATAAATTAAGGATAATCAAATATGATGATTTTAGTAGCAAGGATAATCTACCTTATATTTCTTCTGCTACTAAAGATGTAAAACTAGAAAAGCATTTAGTATTTGTTGAAGGCCCAATGGGTAAATCATTTAGAAGCAGAGAGGGTGATCCCAAGTATATGTACGGGGATTTTGTAACACTTCAGTTCAATACAGATGTTTTAGCAAGTAAATATGTTGAGTTTAATGCCTTTGGTGGTAATAGGTTTTTAGTTAAGACAAACCCAATGCTTGTGTTTAGAAGTCAATCAGTTTACATTTACATATATATTTTACTATTTATACTAGCGATTATTTCTTATGCATATGGAGGATTTCTAAATAGTATTTTTATGTTTGCTTTAATTATACTATCGCTTATAACATCTCATATGTTTATATACTTTCTATTTTCAATATTTGTTATACCAATTATAGTTAAGATTAAATTGCAGAAGACAAGCCTTTTTAAAGGTAGAACCATTAAATTCAATTATAAACTTTGGTCATTTGTTTTCCTAGTTTTTGCGTGCTTAGTCTTCATATTTATTCATAACTTTAGCAGAGAACTGGATTCATTTATATTAATAGAGATTATTACTTCAATTATTATAACCTTTATGTTATCTATTGTTTTCTTTGTTACCGCATTTGCTTTGAGTAATGTTTATACTTATCTCAGGTATCAGGAGAAAAATGTCGAGAGTGTTGAGATAAATAATATAAGAGAAGAGCTCATAGGAACAAAATATAGGAAGTTTCCTGTGTATAAATGCGATATAGTTTTAAATGGTAATATTACAATAAAAGACCTTGAAATGGGTGTTATTACGTACAGAAGATTAGTCAATAAACCATATAAAAACACGTTTATTAAGAAATATAAGACAGATGGATTCGATAATTATATATTTTATTAATTAAAATAGGAGTAAACAATTGTTTACTCCTTAGTATTTATATCCACTTGAAAACTCTCTCGTTCTCAACTACATCCTTCATACTTGTAGCAAAGTGCTCGAACACCGTATTTCTATCTTTATCAAGAAGTATTTGAGCAGGAAGTCTACCAAACTTAAATATTTTAACTTGTTGCTTATAAAAGTCTGCTAGAGTATGTGTTGGGTCTGCAACAAAAACTAAATCCAAAGGTTCTTTATCTAAGTACTTCTTAATCTTCTCTTCGTTTTCTGGACATACAACTATAATTTTAATGCCCTTTTCTTTGAATTTTTCTCTATCTTGATGCAACTGCACCATGTGCTTTTTGCAATAAGGTCAAATAAACCCACGATTAAAT
>PDWJ01002474.1_pt1 | contig 26591 bp, 22 predicted proteins | sample 1430881 | NCBI WGS metagenome assembly PDWJ01 (sample SAMN01162460, study PRJNA174530) | Oral metagenome, whole genome shotgun sequencing project. | biome: Marine environment; feature: Marine mammal; material: Swab sample of the gingival sulcus; isolation source: swab sample of gingival sulcus...
CCTTGCTGTATAGAATTTATTTTGACCCATTAGCTCAGTCGGTAGAGCACCTGACTTTTAATCAGGGTGTCCCGCGTTCGAGTCGCGGATGGGTCACCACCTGAGGCCAAGTCCGATATGACCTGGCCTCTTTTAACAGGCGGCATTAGCTCAGTGGATAGAGTCGCTGGCTTCGAACCAGTTGGTCGGGGGTTCGAATCCCTCATGCCGCGCCAGAGAAAGAGCGCATAGATAATTCTATTTATGTGCTCTTTTGATTAATCGTCAGACTCAGTAGCTGCACTATATTTCTTATGTAAAAACACTTGCCAGTACATTCTTTTTACTGTAAAATTTTATTTAGATATTTATATCAATAAATTCACTCTTATTTCAAACAAATTTCACAAGGAGAAAATTAATGAAAAAACAAACTACGGTACTGTTATTAGTGCTATTTTTAATGGTCGCCATGTTAATGCCAACGCAAATTGCATTTGCAGACAGCAAAGCAATATCCAACTTAGATTATGCAAATAAACTCAAGATAATTGGTGTATTTCAAGGTACCGGTAGCGGTTTTGAGCTCGACAGAGCACCAACTAGACTAGAAGGTCTAGTCATGCTAATAAGATTGCTCGGAAAAAGCGCAGAAGCCAACGACCAAAGTTTCCCGGATAGTGGCTTTAACGACGTACCAGAGTGGGGCAAAAAAATTGTCAACTACGCGAAAGCTGTTGGACTCACCAATGGAATGGGCGATGGAACATTTGGTTCTGATTTAAAATTATCTTGTCAAGATTACTCTACATTCTTATTGAGAGCTTTAGATTTGAGCGCCCAATCGACATGGCAAACGGCCGAACAAGATATTGTCAGATTAACCGAAGTTACTGCCAACGACATCGATAACAGTCAAGATAACAGTGCAAATACCGGTACATCCAATAATACCAATTCATTAATCAATGGCGTAATTGATTTAGTTAACGCCGAAAGACAAAAACAAGGGCTTGCTCCTTATAAGCAACCTTCATCTGAAATCCAAGCCTATGCCGATTTAAGAGCTAATGAATTGACCACTCAATTCTCTCATCTAAGACCAAATGGCGAAAATTCTTTAAAAGGTGTAAAAAATGTCTCTGCAGTCGGCGAAAATGTGGCCGCTGGTCAAACCTCGGCCGAACAAGTGGTAAACGAATGGATGAATTCGCCTGATCATAGATCAAATATTTTAAGCGACAAATTTACACATATGGCAATTGGCTACAAAGATAACTATTGGGTACAAATATTCTATACACCATTTGAAGAATAATGAAAATAACCAACTAATAAAGAGCACTCTTTTGATTGAGCGCTCTTTATTTTTTCGGCGGTAACGGAAAAAATACACTGGTTTTTGCTTTATAGGCTTCCCAGTCGAGTCTGCCTTGGTATTTCTTTTCAAGTAATGGTACGCCCGAGATAAATAATAACAGTATCGTAATCAGCAGCGGGCTAAATAGTAACCAATAGTTTTGAAAATTAGAAATTGCCAATAGATAAATACCCCACCACTGCGTCGCTTCGCCAAAGTAGTTGGGATGACGCGTATAACGCCATAGCCCTGTCGTCATCAACTTGCCAGCATTTTGCGGTTTTTTGATAAAAGCACGTAATTGGGCATCGCCAACTGCTTCAAATAAAAAACCGACCAGCCAAACAATTAGACCAATCACACTTAACCATGTCCAATTAGCGCCATATAGGTTGATGTAAATCACCGGGAAGCCGATAATAATACTAAGCACGTACTGTACGAGATACATTCTGAAAAAGAAATAGAGCTCAAAATTATTGCCTTGATACTGCTTGCGATAGGCCTGATAGCGATAGTCTTCAGCAGAGCTGACAATGCGTCCTGCCAAATGATAGGTTAGGCGCAACCCCCATAGTAAGACCAAACAGCTAATCACTGTGGCGACAACGGTTTTCGTGCCTAATAAATAGGAAACAGCCGCCGCGACGACAAATGAGCTGCCCCAAATAATGTCTAAAAAATCGTGTTTACCCTTTTGTTTGGCCACTAGAAATGTAGCACAAAAAAGTGCAAAAACGGCAACCAATACAATTGGAATTTTCATGTTATCTCTCCGCTATTCTCTGAGTATATAGCCAACTGCCACGCTGCCTGCACCCGAAAACAACTTAATGACCGACGAAATTTTATCGATGCACCAACTCTGTCATTGAGTCGCCCCGACGCCACCATTGCCTTTAAGTTTGGTACGCTAACGTAAATTTTAGTGCGCGCTATCGCGTTATTCAATTGTGCTATTATCTGGTCAACTGTTTTGCCATTGGCAATTAGCTGCGTCGCGTAATCGACAATTAATCCTTCGGCAACCGAATTGAGTTTGGAATCGATTAGGTGAATATTGGCATCGCCGACAAACTGACTAATCACTTCCTGAAAACGCTGGTACAGACCAGACATTTTAGCCGATACCGTCAAAATAATAACGTTGTCATAAGCGCGACAGATTGGCGCTAAAAATTGCTTTAGCTGCAGCGTATTGGGTTGTGCCGATGACGCCTTGCCAGCTTCAATAATTTCTGAAACGGCCGTTATCTTATCTTGATAGGACACGGCGCCAACTAAGATATTTATTGGCAGTAAATACGTGTCGTCGTTAAGGCGCGTTGCCGGCAAATCAGCAATACTGTCGATTACTAAGGCAATTTTTCCGGTTTGATCACGGGTCAATTTGCTTTGTGCGACCATATCGTCAGCCTTGCTTTCCAGTATTTCGCCCATTTGATAGGCGCTGGCGACAACATCTGCCGGGCAATTGCTGTGTACGTGTAGCCGCACCAATTTAGCACTCTCTGATATGGCAATACTATCGCCCAATTCGGCCAAACGTTTTTCAATTGCAGCTCGGTTATAATAACTATTTTTATTTAATAATAGCTCTGTACAATAGCGTTCTGTAACAACCGCATCTTGTGTGGCAATATCGTGATAAATTTTACTAGGTAAATTGTCAATTACTTCAATTTGGGGGTGATAATCGCATACCTTATCAACTAGCATTTTCATAAATCCTTCGATAAAATACAAAAATGCCAAGGCGCCGGCATCGGCCGACTTTAAATGACGTTGTGCGCTAAGCATCATCTTAGTCCGTTCAACCGTAGCACTAAAGAGCGGATAGGCATTTTGGTAAATTTTCGCCAAGTTGAAATGGTTGGAAACTGCTTGCCGTAACGCCTCAACCCAACTGCGAATGGCGGTAATTATCGTTCCTTCAACCGGATGTTTTATCGACCGATAAGCATAGTCGTAACCGCCCTGAAAGCAAGCCAGTAAATCGTTGACCGACATTTGATCGGTTTGCGGCGCCAATGCTGAAAAACCACAAAAGAACTGTGAAAAAATGGCACCGGAATTTCCGCGCGCACCAATAACAGCTAAATTGCTGACATCGTCAAGCAAATGCTTAATCGTATCAGATACTTCTAAATCACGCAAAATACCATGCATTAAATGAGATAAATTATTGCCGGTATCTCGATCCGGTACCGGAAAACCATTGGCCCGATTGAGCACTTCGCGATGTTTGGAAATGCTCTCTGCACCGGCTAAAATGCCACTGTAAATGTATTCTTTATGTATTAGTTGTGATTGATTTGGCATCATTACCTCCACTGCGTCATATTTGTCGACTACTCTTTATTATAACAGTTATGCCCAGATTTGATAAATTTAAAATGGAAAAAATGTCCAGATTTGGCAAATTTAAAAATAGCATCTCCTTTGTTATCTGATAAATAATGCTATAAAAAAACGTAGCACAAGCTACGCATCTAAACTAAACGATTTTAAGTCACACTATTTTTAATTTTTACGCCATTTGAGTGCGCACCGCCAATAAATAACGCGATGGGCTTATGCCGGCTGCCAATGCTTCTGCTACATTGTGCTTTGCCTTATCAAAGCGCTGAAATAGCAAACGGGCACGCTGCTCATTAGAATAAACACACCAATAACCCTTTATGAGGCAAGGATGTTTCTTTTCGCTAAATGAAATTACATCAGATAGCGGATATCCCAAAAATATGCCAATTTCATTAGGACAGCCACTTAAAAAACGCTGTTCTAACTGACTAAATACACTCTCTAAATTGTTTACATCGCAATAACCCAGCTGGCGCAAACGCCGACCAATTGCCTGTGCACTTAGTATTTTTTGCAACGCCGCTTCATCGTAAAACAAGATGTTAACACCTTTGTCAGAACGACCTAAAACGCGCATTTTAATAGGCAAAATCTGCTCTATTTCAGCTTGAAACTCCTCCCAGTCAGTCTGAAAACAGCCAGCGCAACCATTGCGAAACATCACTAAATTCGCCGGTTTTAGGCCCTCTAATGTCGGTGCACTGTGATAGCATATTTTAAACAACAAACGCTCTAGGCGCGGATCTTTATCAGTTGTCAATTGATTCATTAAGATATGATAGTTGGATAAGTGATTTTTCATCTTACGTATTCTCGTATAAAGTATTGACAGCGCCATACTGGAATAGTTTATAAAGCCCAGCATAGCGCTATCATTAATCAAATAATAACTAAGCGCAAACTGCCTTGCCTAAATCATTACACTGTTCTAAGCCATCATCATCCGGTGTTTCGTTAATAATTAATGACTCGGCAACTAAAGAAGCACCATAAGATTCCATGCGCTCTGTCCAGTCATCCATCCATTCGCCATTGCCCCAACCATAAGAGCCAAACAATGCCATTGGCTTGCCATTAACATGACCATTTAAGCTCTCGACAAAAGGCTCCATAACATCTTCTTCTAGGATTTCTGCACCCATTGAAGGGCAACCTAATACTGCAACATCAGCAGATTCGACATCGTCAACAGTTGCTTCTGAAACTTCTAATAATTTAACATTGGCACCAGCTTCTTTTGCGCCGCTTTCAATTGCTTCTGCCATCATTTTAGTGTTGCCGGAACCTGACCAATACACGATAACTACATTTTTCATTTTAATACCTCCGTTTATCACATCTGATTATTGTACAAATCACGATACAATGATTATCATTATCAGATTTGCTATTATTAAGATACCAAAATAGGACATTTTTGTCAATTCATTAAACTATCATTTCAAAAAAAAATTTACTTGTTTTGTAAGTTTGTTGTTAAACCGCATTATTGCTTTATTCCTTGTAAAAAAACTCAGCTTACTCACAAGTTATCCACAATCTACGATTTTTTTGTTTATAACTAAAAAAATGGCGATTTTTGTTGAAAAATAGCCATTCTTTTTAGAAAATATCATTTGACATCTAGTGATGATAACAAGTTATCCACGTTATTCGCTAAAAGCCTTGAAAACACTCGCTAAGCAAATTTTTAAGACTTTGTCAAGGGAAAAATGTTTTTTTTGAAGATTATTTTATGTGTGCTATCTAGGAATAAAACCTGTTTTTTTGTAAACTTTGCGCAATGTTTTAACAGCCACTTGACGCGCCCTATCAGCACCATCCCGATAGACAGTTTGCAGATAGGCTTTATCAGCAAGTAAGTCTAGATATTTCTGACGAATCGGTTTGAGGGTTTCAACCACTGCATCAGCCGTCTCCATTTTTAATTCGCCATAACCCTTGCCGACAAACCTTTCAACCGCCTCTTCAACTGGTTGTTTTGTTAAAGCACTATAAATCGTCAACAAATTTTTAACGCCGGGCTGGTCGTCTGCCAGCTGAATCGCGCCAACAGAATCGGTAACGGCACGCTTAAATTTGCGTACAATATCATCGGGTTGATCAGTAATATAAACTGTTGCATTGACATTTTCATCGGATTTTGACATTTTAGCAGTCGGATCTTGTAAACTCATAATACGAGCGCCAACTTTAGGGTTATAAACTTCGGGCAACGTAAATGTTTCTGAATAGCGATTATTAAAGCGTTGCGCAATATCACGAGCAATCTCTAAATGCTGCTTCTGGTCGTCACCTACTGGCACCAAATCAGCTTGATATAGTAGGATGTCTGCTGCCATAAGCACCGGATAAGTATATAGTCCTGCATTGAGATTATCAGTTCGTTTAGCCGACTTATCCTTAAATTGTGTCATGCGGTTTAACTCGCCCATGTAAGTCATGCAACTTAGTACCCAAGCCAACTCAGCATGTTCTGAAACATGTGACTGAACAAACAAGGTGTTCCGCTCGGGATCAAGCCCGCAGGCGATATACTGAGCAATACTTTCTAAACTGAGACGCCGCAAGTCAGCTGGCTCTTGACGTACTGTAATCGCATGTAAATCAGCAACAAAATAAAAAGCATCATAGTCAGTTGCCAGTTTGACCCAATTGTCTAAAGCGCCGATATAATTGCCAAGCGTCAGCCTGCCCGACGACGTAATGCCACTTAAAATTCGCTTTTTGCGTTCCATTTGCTACTCCTTTCAATTTTTTGGTTAAAAATAAAAAACTTTCATCTCTTTTAATGAGACGAAAGTATCGCGGTACCACTCAAATTAACGCGATGCTAAGCACCGTGTTCACTCAAAGACCGTAACGCTGCCCAGCGGCAAATGCTACTTTTTTCACATTCACTCTCAAGTGCCCATTCACTGACATTTGCTATTGGTTTGCAGCAACCACCAACTCTCTAAAAACAGGCCTGTCAGCTACTATTCACAATCATCAATTTAAGACAATTATAATATTGCTGGCAACCAACATGATAACAACTTCGGCGGTTGGGGTACTATTTTAAGATTTAAAAATGTCGAAAAAGAGTTGTCTGGTAGCGCTGTTAATACAACCAACAATCGCATGGAATTAACCGCCCTGCTTGAAGGATTAAAAGCGATTAAAAACCGCCAATACCCGGTTGCTGTATTTAGTGACAGCGCTTACATCGTCAACTGCTTTCAACAAAAGTGGTATCTGAACTGGCTAAAATCGGGCTGGCTTAATAGCAAAAAACAACCGGTCGAAAATCGCGACCTATGGCAACAGATTCTCAACTTAGTCAGCCAACATCCAAAGGTAGATTTTTATAAAGTTAAGGGGCACTTAAAAGCCGACGACAGTGTCGCCATTAAAAAATGGCACGCTAAATTTTTGGCTGATTATCAAACCAACCTGCCGTTTGAAGTCTATCAGCAAGCGGTCAATTACAACATTAGGGTCGATGCCCTTGCCGGGCTAAAATTATACGGTGATATTCTCGGTCCATTAACCGGCCACGATCATAGCGCCGCCGTCGATATGTATCAAATGATTGTCAATGAATGCGAGGACGACACCCTATATCAGTCAGCCCAGTTGTCGTTGCTATCATCTTACCTGAACTTGGCGATTCACTATATGGAAACCTTTGAAAACACTTTAGATGTCATTGAAACCGATGACGATAACACTTCGCTTTTACTCGACAGATTGATTGAAAAACACGCCAATTTTATTACGCAGCGCGCCGAGAGCATTTATAAAGAAAGAATGTAAATTATTTGATTTTAATTTAAATTGCAATCGGTGTCTGGCACCAGATGCAACAAAAACGGTGTTGCCGGTGTCTGGCACCAATTGCAATTTTAAAAGTTAGCTTGTAATTAATTGATGTCAACAACCTCATAACCTGCGTCTTCGACAATTTCTTTAAGCACACCATCAGCTAATTCTGTAGACAGTTCAACCGTGGCAGTAGCAGCTGCCAAATCAACCACTGCGCTGACCACTGTCGCATTGGCAGATAGTGCTTTTTCGACGCGTGCTTTACAATGTCCACAAGTCATACCGTTAATTTTGATTACCTTTTTCATCATATTTCCTTTCTGTTTAGCCGTTGATAATTTTAAGTTGCGCAATCTAAGCGCGTTGCTAACGACCGATACGCTGGACATACTCATGGCGGCAGCGCCAATCATTGGGCTAAGTAGCGGCCCACCAAAAGCGTACCAGACACCCGCTGCTATTGGTATACCCAATACATTATAGAAAAACGCCCAAAACAAATTTTGCTTAATATTTCTAATCGTCGCCTTGCTTAAATCAATCGCCTTAATGACGTCGTTTAAATCGTTTTTAATCAACACCACATCGGCGCTATCTGCGGCAATATCAGTACCCGATCCGATTGCAAAGCCAACTTTAGCATGCGCCAAGGCCGGCGCGTCATTGATGCCATCACCAACCATGGCAACAAATTTACCGGACTCAATCTGCTGTTTAACAATAGCCGATTTTTGATCGGGCAAAACGCCGGCAATAACGTGATCAATCGCCGCACTGTCGGCAATTGCCTGAGCGGTCTGTCGATTGTCACCGGTCAGCATAATCACATCAATCGCCCGCTGCTTAAAGGCTTTAATTGCGCTAATACTACTAGATTTTACCTGATCCTGAATGGCGATAATCGCCACAAATTGATCGTCAATAGCACAACAAATTGGCGTTTTGCCGGCTTTTGAAATGGTCGCATATCGTTCGTTATCAATAGCAATCTGCTGCTCATCCAAATGCGCCGGTGTGCCGATAATAACTTTCTTATCGTCAACTGTGGCGATAATACCCTTGCCGAGCACATTTTTAAATGCTGCTACTGATAGTTGCCGAACATTTTGTTGTTCGCCATATTGGACAATGGCTTGTGCTAGTGGATGTTCTGACTTGGCTTCGGCGGCGACAATATGGGCTAAATAATCCGTATTCTCAGTGAGCCAAATAACATCGACCACACTGGGCTGACCGGTCGTAATCGTACCGGTTTTATCGAGGATTACCGTATCGATTTTATGGGTATTTTCCAACGCCTCACCACTTTTAATCAAAATGCCATGGCTAGCCCCTTTACCGGTTGCCACCATAATGGCCGTCGGCGTCGCCAGACCCAATGCGCAGGGACAGGCGATCACCAAAACAGCGACGAAAATTTTGAGCGCAAATGAGATATCATGTGTCACTAGATACCAAATAATGGCACTAACTAAGGCAATAATCATAACGACTGGTACAAAATAGCCTGAGATAACGTCGGCAATACGGGCAATGGGCGCCTTTTTTCCCTGAGCGTCTTCTACCATACCAATAATTTTGGCAAGTACAGTATTGCCGCCGACACGGCTGACTTTTACTTCAATTGAACCATTGCTATTAATACTACCGCCCACGGCACTATCGCCGACCACCTTATCAACCGGTATGCTTTCGCCGCTAATCATCGATTCGTCAACCGCAGCGGCACCGTCGACAATAATGCCGTCGCAGGGAATGGTTTCGCCCGGCTTGACAATGACAATATCGCCAACGTCAACCTCATCAAGTGCCATAGTCACAATCGCGTCATCAGTTTTTACCTGTGCCGTTTTAGGAAGCAAACTGGCTAATTTTCTAATTGCATCAGTTGTCTTAGCCTTACTGCGTGCCTCTAAGTATTTACCGAGCATAATCAGTGCAATAATCACCGCCGCCGTTTCATAGTAAAGTTGCTGCACATAGCCAATATTGCCCTGCATGACACGCAGCGTGCTATACAAACTATAAGCCAACGCCGCCGTCGTACTGACGGCAATCAGTGAATCCATATTGGGATTACCTTTAAAAAGTGTGCGATAACCAATGGTATAAAATTGATAACCGGCAATTAGCACCGGCAGCGTTAACAAAAACTGCACCAATGCAAAATTAAGCGGTGCGGTCATCGGATTTAAAAAATCAGGCAAGGGCAAGCCAATCATGTGCCCCATTGAAATAATAAGCAGCGGTATGGCAAAGCCCAAGGCAACAATTAACCTGAGCCTCTTACGCTGTGACTCGCGCTCGGCTGCACTTATTTGCTGCGATGTCTGTGCGACGACGACTTCTTTCGGCGTGTAACCAATTTGTTGAATCAGCGCTTTTATCTCAGACAAGCGCAACGCGGTTGTCTCATAATCGATTGTCGCAATGCCGGTTGTTAAATTGACACTGACGTTAGCAATACCGCTTTGCTTTTTTAGACCACGCTCGATCGCCGCTGAGCAAGCTGAACAGGTCATACCTTCAACTCTTAGCTTGATTGATTTGACCGGTTTATCTACTGACGCATGATAACCGGCCCTGTCAACCGCCTCCAAAATTTGGGCATCATCAACTATAGCGTCACCCTCGACAGTTAATATATTTGTTGTCAAATTGACACTGGCATTAACGCCTTCTATTTTATTAACGGCGCGTTCAACTGCTGCTGAACAGGCTGAACAGGTCATGCCGTCGACTTTATACTGTTTCATTTTAAGTACACCTCTTATCTGCTTAATTATTATTTTATCGCATTTCGCAGTACGTTAAAAGAAAAAAATCGAGATGTCTCGGGTTTAATAAGTAGAAAGTAAAAGCAGCGATCACTTATGGTAGGGTTCGTTTTTAATTATTTTAAAACTGCGATAGAGTTGCTCTAATAAAACGACGCGCATTAACTGATGTGGAAAAGTCATTTTACTAAAGCTAAGTGCGTAGTTGCTACGCCGACAGACCGCATCGGACAAACCTAAACTGCCGCCTATAACAAAACACAACTGCGATTTACCGCTTAACGCCAATTGGTTAAGCTTAGCTGCCAATGATTCAGACGACATGGTCTGCCCTGTTATTTCTAAACTAATCACATAATCGGACTGGTCAATTTTAGTCAAAATGCGCGTGCCCTCTTTATCCTTAACTTGCGTCATTTCAGCCGCTGACAAACTTTCGGGCGCCTTTTCATCGGCCACTTCAATGCAGGTCAATTTACAATAACGCGACAGCCGCTTAATATACTCATCAAGTGCTGCCCGATAATATCTTTCTTTGATTTTACCAACGCTTATTAACTTGATATGCATACTTTCTCTTTCTTAACTTCCACTTAAGCGATAATAATTGCCAATGCGATTGCGATAGGTTAATTCGAGCATGACATCACGCCCAACCAGAATATCTTTTTCTTGCATTATACTCTTAACTGTTTGATAGGCCAAGGCCGGCGTATTGTTCTCACCAGATAAATGCGCCAGCAAGACGGTTGACAGTTTGCCCTTTTGAATGGCTGCTATTGCAGCAGCGGCGCAACTTTCATTTGATAGATGGCCAAAATCGCCAATTACGCGGCGCTTTAATGGATATGGATAGCGCCCCGCTTGTACCATTTCAGCATTGTGATTGGCCTCCAGCATCACCAGATTAGCATCGCTGATAAAGTCGACAATTGCATCATCTATTTTGCCCAAGTCGGTGACAACGGCTATCTTTGATTGTCGTTTGCTAAAACTAAAGCAAAGCGGGTCGGCTGCATCGTGTGAAACGCGTTGCGAGTCTACGACGATATCGCCAATTTGAAAAGCAACTTCGCTATCGATAATATTTATTTTGTCGGCATCAACTGCGCCTATTTTGGGTTCAACCGCCTGCCAAGTAGCAGCATTCATATAAAGCGGCACTTTCGCCATCCGGTGCACTACGCCAAGCGCTGCAATGTGATCGCTGTGCTCATGAGTGACGACGATGCCGTCAATATCATGCGCAGCAACATCATAATGGCTGAGCGCATTAACGATGTATTTTCCAGTTAAGCCGGCATCTAATAATAATACTGTTTTATTTGTCTTGATCAACTGGCAATTGCCGCTGCTGCCGCTTGCCAAGGATGAAAAAAATAATGCCATTGATTGCCTTCCTTACTGTATCGGTCTGTTAACTGAGATGTTTTGCAGCAAAGCCGGTACAAATATTTGCTGTCCATCGGATAAACTAAATCTATAATAAGGCAAAGCGTCGCCAGACTGCACATCTTCACCCAACAAAGTATTTTCAAGACGATAGCCCAAATCTACCGCTGTAATTGTAATCGGCGCCAATTCGCTAAACTGGTCAATTGCTGAAAGCAACGCATGATGGTAGGCTTTAATCGGCTGTTGTGCATCATCTTTTGCATTAACTGTCATCCATTCGCGCTGTAATGACACCACGTGTTCATCCGCTACAACGATAAGCATCGATGTGTTGTAAATGGTATAGTTTTGATAGACTTGTGTATAGTTCAAAAAAACACTGCCTGCCTTTGATACGTTGGAGACCAATCTATAATCATTTGCATTTTCAAAGTATCGTTTGATAAAATCTTCAGCAATATGCTCTGCCGATTGGTTTGAAGTTGCCGCGCTGTCCGCCACGTTGCGACTTTTTATACTCAATATATTTTTGTTAAATGACATTTGATAATCGGCACCATAGTAAACGCCATCTTCTTTCGAATGTTCGCCAAGTAAGGCGTCTGCTAAAGCGTCCATGTCGTACAGTTGACGAGCCATCATCAGCTGCGGCATTGCCTCGGACTGCGCTACATCATCACCAATCTGATTGTTAATATTTTTTTCGAGTAGTATTTCATTAAGTAACTGTCTTTGATTTTCAACATCGGTTAAATTAGTAGAGTCATTATCAAAAACGATAAATAGAATAATAATTGAATTGGTAATTAACAACGCTATAATTAATATCGATTTAACCCTTGACCAATCCATTAATTAGCTTCCTCCGCAATTAAAGAATAATTTATTGCATCAAAATAGTAGCGAGTATTTTCAATATCAAAACAATATGCCGGTAGCAATTGTTTACCATCATCGATGTAAAGCATTTTAAAGTTTGCTAAATTAGCCAATATATTCATAAACGCACGATTATCTGCTAAAAAATCAGGGTGATTTTTTGCATAATTGGCAATGATGGTATCGTAATTTGACTGCTTGTTGACAATGGCAAGAATCGGCAAGGTTTGTGTTATCTCAGCAATTTGACGCGTAGCCGCATAGCGCTTACAATTGCGCCTATACGATTGAAATTGTCCACCGATAATATCGACTTGTACACCGGCAATATCAGAAACACTATATACCTGATAACCATTCATCTTGTAGCCAAAATTAAACGTATAACCTGCAATATCATCGCGCTCTATTAATTCAATTGATTTTAAATACAATTGTATATCTTTCAGATTATAATTGGCGATAATATCAACTGCCAGCTTTAAATCATTTAACAAGTTGACATCCGTCATAGCTTGACGATTAATTTTTTGATTGACCGTCAGTGTGCCATCGGTCGATATTTTAAGCGCCTGTTCACCATAACCGTAAAGCATTACAACCGAATTGTTAACGTCAAAAAAACGCCGCACAAAATTAAGCCGTGAACCAAATACCCGATTAGCCAGCAATAACACATCACTTTCACTATCAGCAGTGGTTTCAAAATTTATTTCAATCGGTTTAAAATCATTGTTAATCGCCGTTGGCAATAGCGTATTAGTAGCAACGATAATATCTGAATCGATATTAAACTGTTCAGCAACCGTGCTGTAAACGATATCATCGTCGATATCGAGATAGGCCAAATATTCAACTATATTGCTAAAAATTGGCTCACTTACTAATGCAAAATAGCTGTCGTCTCCGCTAAAAAAAAGCGTTCCCTCAGCAGTGACCAATATGGTGTCAAGATGCTCAATTTTGGGATCAAATAAAATATCGCTATTATTAAGAATTGATAGCACTGTCGTCGTCGATAGATCATTATACAGACAAAATTCAATGCTGTTACTACGCCTTGCCGCATAATAGTTCTCGGCGTCAATCTCTTCAGCGTCATTCAGATTTAGTAGACTAACTGCCAGTTGAGGTTTCAGACGACTAAAAAGATTTGCCACATCATAAAAAAACGTCTTTATTTGATCGTTGTCCGTAACAATATTAACGGATTCAACATTAATTAAATAAGAGACGTCGCTTATGGGATAAACTTTTTCTGTTTCTTGGGGCGCAATATTTTCCTGAGTCGGCTCAAACCACAAGATGCCGACTAACACGATAAGCAGCCCCGTCAAAACCGCTAATAAAAAGGATTTGACAGATTCCTTCATGTATGCCACCTAAGCCGATTAGTCGACAACGACAAATCGATATTTCGGCATTAACAAATAATTAGTTTCGCTATCGCGTACAATAATTTCGTATTTTGCTGGTTCGATATCGCTGATTGCATAGTTAAAATACGGTAGCGGCCCGTCCTGTTTCACCAAAACTTGTGAGACGACTGTTTCCCTGAATCTGCTGTTGTATTTTTCTTGTAAAATCAAGAACAGTATCGCCTGTTTTTCATACTCATTACGTGCAGAATACAGTTGCGCGAGATCATTGACCAATAATTGTCTTTCATCAATTGCCATCTCTAATTGATCGATCTCAAAATACTGTTGTGCATCATAATAAGCCTGTTGAAAGACGGCACTGCTTTCGATAACGCGATTGCCTTGCTCAATATATGCGTTGCGCAGCGCCTCGTTAGACATATCCGGTTGAAAGAAATCTTCAACGTTAATAGTAGGCTCTGGGTCATAGGCACCATCTTCATCCAAGTCTTGTAGCCAAGCGGTTGGCGCTCGACTAACCATGGTATTAATGGCAACCAATTCGTCTTCGCTAGCAAAAGGCATATCAGGGCTATCAATACGTACCAACTGCAAGTAAGCCGCTATATCATCGGCCAACTGCAAGGTAATATTTAGTGTTGATGCGCGTTTTACCTGACCGAGTTCATCAACCTGCGGTGAAATCAGCTGCACAGCATTACCATCGCTTAGCGCATATGTGAAACTCGTCAATGCGAGTAACATAATTACGGTTAATATAATTGTTTTCCTGAACACAAGAAAACCTCCTAACATAACTTCTTGTAGGACTATTATAAACCGTTTATATTACAGCCGTATTACAGCCTGATTAAGATACACTTACAAGCGTTTTGGAACAGAAAAATAGACGGTTGTACCGATTTTGAGCTGACTTTCGACGCCAATTTGACCACCGTGCAATTCGATGATTTCTTTGGCAATAGATAGCCCCAAGCCGGTGCCGCCCATTTGGCGTGAACGCCCCTTATCGACGCGATAAAAGCGTTCAAACAAGTGTGGCAAATGTTCATCAGCAATGCCAACGCCACTGTCACTAATGCTGATAAAAATAGCCTCATTTTGCTCTTTTAAGATCAAACTAATCTCACCCTGCTCAGGTGTATATTTAATGGCATTGGAAAGCAAATTGACGATAACTTGTTCAATGCGATCATAATCGAAATACGATAATAGTTCACCCTTGGGTATACTACATTTGACTTTATGGCGACGCTTTTTGATGTGAACATCCATTTTCTTTAGCACCGAATCGACTAATTCACACCAGTCGTTTTCCATCACATTGAGTCGCGTGCGCTGAGCATCAAAGTTCGACAGCTGCAAAAGGTCGCGCACGATGCGATTCATGCGGTCGGCCTCGGTATTGATGACTTCGAGAAATTGATTTGCCATCACATGGTCAGTAGCTGCACCATCCAATAGCGTTTCAGAATAGCTTTTAATACTGGTAATCGGCGTTTTTAATTCATGCGAAACATTGGCGACAAACTGCCGGCGCATATTTTCTAAGCGCTGACTTTCGGTGATATCTTGAAACACGATAATCAGACCCTTGCGCTTATTGTCTTCACTGACAAAGGGCTCAAACTTTATGCGAAAAGTCTCATCGGCAAAGGTGACGATTTCAGTGCCACGTAAATTGGGGTGCTCTTTTACAATATTATGATAATCCAATTGTTGGGGCAGTTGTACCGCCAAGTCGTCATAATGGTCAGTAATGTCAATATGATGCGCCTCTAACATTTTAAGCGCTTTTTGGTTGATGTGTACAATATCACGCTTAGCTGTCAAAGCAATAATGCCGTCATCAATGTTATTGACAATCGCCTCAAATTTGCTTTTTTCTTGCGATATGAAATTAAGGCTTTGTTTAAGTTGACTCGTCAGATGGTTGAACATTTCACCCAATTTGCCGATTTCGTCGTCTGATTTAACAATAACATGCTGATTAAAATCACCTCGTGCCATCTTATAAGCCTTCCGCGTAATGTCATTAATTGGTTCTGTGACACTCTTGGAGATAACAGCACCTAATAAAAAGGTTACTGCAAGGGCAATAATAACCGACTGAACAATAATGGTGCGCGCACGGTCAACCAATGCATCGGTGTCGTTGAGGTCATAGCGAATATAGAGAACGCCCACCACGTGGCCATTGTTTTTTATTGGATAGACTTTGTCCATGACGCGCAGTGAGGTGTTATCGCTAGATAGCGCCAAGACGTTGCGATCAACTTGACCACTGAGCCCCTTCAACAGCAGACTTGTGTCCAAAGTTTCTGATGCTGATGATGTCAAGTGACTGGCAGTTGCCGCCACAATGGTATCATCGACGACGACATAGATCTCTTCACGTATTCTAAGACCCTGTGGTCCGTCAATAATCTGTTTAACTTTGTCACTTTCGGCAATTAAGTCGCTATGCACTTCAAGGTCAGACAACATCAACTTTGACAGGTCGTCTAACCTTGAACCAACTAGATCATAATTATAACGTTCAAAAAACTGAATGATATATACGCCCGAAATGACAATGGCGATTAAAACCAAGGTGAGAAAAATAATGATAAATCTCCACCGTAAACTCTTCAGCACCGACTATTCCTTTCTGAAGTAGTAGCCTACACCGCGCTTTGTTACAATGTATTTAGCATTAGATGAATCGTCTTCAATTTTCTCGCGCAGTCTTCTAACGGTAACATCAACTGTTCTGATGTCACCAAAATAATCGTAACCCCAGACTTCTTTTAGTAATTGTTCACGTGTGAAAATATGGTTTTCTTTTGATGCCAAATAGCGCAGCAGCTCAAATTCGCGCAGTGTCAGTTCGATTAATTGGCCGCGCTTTTTAACTTCATAGCGGTCTAAGTTAATTTCTAATTCCTGCGTACCAATCAGTTTGGACTGACTGCCATTGGCATTGTTGTCGATATTGATGCGCCGCAAATTTGCCTTAATGCGAGCAATCACCTCGCGCATGCTAAACGGCTTTGTAATGTAGTCATCTGCACCCAGCTCTAAACCGAGTACTTTATCAACTTCTTCTTCTTTAGCGGTCAGCATAATAATTGGCGTATTCATTTTTTCTCTTATTTTACGACATACTTGAAAGCCATCTAATTTGGGTAACATCACATCGAGTAAAATTAAACTTGGATCCTCAAAAAGCGCTTTATCAAGCGCTTCTTCTCCGTCAAAGGCCGTAATAACCGCATAGCCCTCTTTAGTTAAATTGTATTTTAAAATATCAGAAATTGGTTTTTCATCTTCAACAATTAGAATTTTTTCATTCATCGTGCACCTCTGTATTAAAACGGTAAGTACTTTTCAGGATTGACCGAAACATTGTTTAACTTAATTTCAAAGTGTAAATGTGGTCCGGTCGAATTGCCGGAATTGCCGCTAAGACAAATCTTTTGTCCTTTTTCGACGTACTCACCAGCACAAACCAACAATTGTGAATTGTGGGCATAATATGTTTCCAAACCGGCGCCATGATCGATGACAACCAAATTACCATAGCCACCGCGATAGCCCGCAGTCTTTATAACGCCCGCCTCCGATGCATACACCGGCGTACCGATCGGCATTTTTAAATCAATACCATAATGGTAGCCTAAATGTGCTCGCGGGCCAAAGCGCGAGGTCACACGGTAGGCCGTAACGGGACGAACCAACGTCGATTCGGCTAATTGTACAGGTAAGGGTTTGACGCCCCTTTGATAGATATCATCAACTGCCTCAGCTAATATCTCTTCCGATTGTACAACCCGGTCAACCGCCCGACCGTTGCGATAAACAACCTCTTCGGTCAAGAACATCTCTCCCGGCTTACCCTCTGAAACCAATTGTTTTTCGCCAATATAAAGCGCTTCATTATCTATGTATTCTTCCGAGGGCGCCAGCTGCTCAACGCGCGATTCAAGCACCGTAACATATTGAGTGATCAATGGTTCAGGACGATTAATCACCAACTGGTCGCCAATCGTTAAATACTTTTTACTTGCCAGATAAGGATTGTCGGCGATTAAACGCTCAACTGACGAATCATATTGAGAGGCAATTTCTGATAAGGTGTCGCCCTTAGCAATGGTATAAGTGACAACCTCTATACCGCCGTTTTGAATATATTCAACCGCGCCGTCAAAGTCGGAACAGCCTTCAAACTGAGCGACGGCAATGTGTTTTTCCTTAAAGAACACATCTTGTTCTAATTCGACGGACGTCACTTTACTGGCATCACCTTGATAGGTTTTTAAGTGCTCAACAATGCGATCTGCCACAGCCCTATCTTTAACCGTCAAAAGCGCTTCGCCATCGACATAAAGAACGACTACATCAATAGATGGATATAATAAATCGCGCCGCGTAACGAGGTTTGATAGATAATACATTGTGTCAAGCGAACACTTCGCATGATCGATAATTTCATCTTCAACTTGCTTATCTTCAAATTGTACATCTTTAGTTATCGACTGCTCAACTGATTGAGTGGACTGAAGCGGCGTCGCATCAGCAATGCTTTTATCTACGCCAATTATCACTACCCAAATAAGCAAAATTACCAATGCCGGTACTAAAGCCGCTAAGGTCAACCCCACTTTATGTAATCTGCGATAAAATCGCCGTTTTTGATAAACCTTCATAAAAACCTCAAACATCAAAATTTAAAACCAAAAAGCAGGAACTTTGTATTGCTCCTATTAAACATCATACATTATTTTTGCCAAAAATGCCATCAAAAAATAAAAAGCTGCCATTTTTGATAAAAAACAAGACCGTTTACCATCACCTGAAAGTACTTTTAGCGCTCTGTCAAATAATTGTAAAACATCGAATTTATTTGCTTAATCGCGCCTTTTTGGGTATAATGCATTATGCAATTGGTAAATGTACGTCAAATTAAACACATTATTACAAAATGAAGGCAACATGATCAACTTACTATTTTTATTAATATTTGGATTAATCGTCGGCTTTGTCGGCGGCTACGCCGGCATTGGTGGCGCTCCTTTTTTAATCGTCTTTTTAAGTATATTTATGGGTATGTCACAACATAGTGCTCAAGGTACTGTGTTGGCAGTTATGCTGGGGCCAATGAGTCTTTTGGGAATTTTGACGATGACCAAAAGAGTTAAACCCATGCTAAAATATGCCATTATTGGCGTATTGTCTTATGCAGTTTGCTCTTACTTTGGTGCTTACTTTGCCTTTTTAGTCGATAGTAGCAAACTAAAATTTATCTTTTCCGCTTTTGTCTTTATTATCGGCATCAACGAAATTTTTGGTTTTGTCGAAAAATCAAAATACCTTAAAAGATTAGACAAGAAAAATGTCAATCTAAAAAACGTTGCATTGGTCAGTATCATTGTCGGCACGGTTGGCGGATTTTTTGGCATTGGCGCCGGTATTTTAATGACACCAATTTTCGTCGGTCTATTCGGCATGAAAAAAGACGATGCCAGATTGCTATCGCTGCTGATATTATTACCACCGGTTAGCCTCGGCGCCGTCATTAAATACCATATGGAAGGCGCCGTCGTTTGGCAAAGTGCGCTAATTATTTTCTTTGCCTACTTTATCACCAACTACTTTGGTTCAAAGTTGGCGCTCAAACACTCTGCCCAAAAATTCAAAACCATTTATGGTTATATCTTGATTGCCATTAGCATATTTAGCATTGTGACAATCAGTTAGCACTTTTTTAGTGGAGTACCTTGCTTTAATGCCGCTGCAATTTAAGACAACATTTTTTATATTTTTTACCGCTGCCACAGGGACATGGATCGTTACGACCAACCTTTGGGCCGCGCAAAATTGGGCCATCATTAACCGTCGGCACATATTTGGCAAAATTAAAGCCCAATTCTTCCAAACTATTTTTAGTATGCCCCTTGATAAGCCATAATCTGGCCTGTTCGACATGTTCGATATAAAGTTGGTCAAAATTCTGGAATTCTTCTGGCTTCATACCAACAGTGCGCAGCATATTATGTGTTATTGTTAACGGCATAGCTTGTTTTGCAGCAAAGTTAATGACATAAACCAATTCATATAGATAGTCTGCCCGTTCTTCATCATCTTTGATTAAATCAGACAAGCGTTCTTCTAAAAGTTCCTTTATTTTAGCTAACGGCTCTGTCATGGCAATGTCATCATTCATTTGATGCCAAATAATATCAATTCCCGTCAACTTGGCCAGCGGGATATTATCATAATTAGCAGAATACTTTTTGACGGTATCGACAAATACCGCTCGATCTTTAGTGCTAATGTCGTCGTCATAGAACGCGCTAATTTCAGAAAAAACGATATAATCATTTACCAATTCACAAGATTCTTTAAGTTTTGCGACGGCTTCAACAACAATGCGCAACGTTTTCGTCGCCGTCAATTCTTTTTCAATACCCTGTATTAATCTAACGGCATCATCAATTTTAATAATGCCATAAATAAATACAATTGTATCTAATAAATACTTGGTGCGCCTGGCATAGTAGCGATACCTAAAATCTTTACTGTACAAAATGGCTTTAATATTTGGCTTAATTTCTTCAGCTATAGCGTAGTAATAGTACTCACCATCAAAAGTAACCTGTGCATAACCATAAGGTAACAGGCGCTGTTCAAGATACAGTAATTCTTCGTCTACCTTAATATAATCACTTTTTAGCGCTTTTTTGATTAACGCCATTTCAAATGCTTCAAAGTCAAGCAGCAAATCGAATAAAACTACGCCCCAGTCTTCGACGAGCCCCTCTGCTACTTTTTCTACTAATGGCATCTTTCTAAGCGTCGACACCCCGCTCAAAGTAATATAATCGGCAATTTCTCTAAGTTGTGCGACCGTTCGTGCTGCCAATTGCACATTTAACTGTGTGCTCGGCAACCCTTTGCTGACATATTTTTGATTTGCCTCAAAAGTTGCTAACGCAGTCATCAATTCTGAAGTAATTTTAGATTCTAAATCATCTAACATCTCAGACTCTTCATATATCTCTGATCCTTCATAAGAAAGTCTCGATATGTTGCTATTAAAAAAATCTTTGGGGCTTAATTCATTGGGCTTAAAACCATTATTGTCCCAAATACGCGAAGCATTGTACATATCTGTGATCGTTTTAAGTGTTATGTCCATATCAAAATTTTCATTATAATAAATGCCCGCCTGCATCAAACAGTCAAAAATTTTTTGAACGTCCCAACCATCCCGGCACAAAACTGCTATTTGCTGAGCCGTTTCATCAATTTTATTCGGCAAAGCATCAGGCAAACGATTTTTCAAAAACGCCTTTAAGGCTTCATACTGCGCTGATGGCTCGATAAAGTTATCAGCTTGATACTTTAAGAGAATATCGCGTTCCGGAATATAATAATCCTTACCGGCCTTATATCGTTTTAATACGTCATAATATTTTTTATCGATAATTTCAGCCTTAATTATTTCACTGCCACGCAAGACAATATCAGCTTTTTTAAGTATAAAAGCCTCCTGCTTAAAGTGTGCCGCCAATTCATCTTGTGTCATATTGGCTTTATTTTGTCGATTGTAAATATCAAGCAATAGCGCTTTGTCAAAGATGCCATACAAATTAGCCAAAGCTATCGTGTACTGGATTATTAAATGCATAAGTGCCTCCTTACATTCTTATCGATCGGTTAGTGATTAATTTAATAAACACTAAATACAAAATGCGGCATAAAGTGGTACTGATTTGATAACATCTTTTTTGCCAAAGTTTTTTTGTGATAATCTAATTGCCAGTTCAGGTTGATACTTTTTGATATAAGCGTTAAAACTGCGTGAGCGACTGTTCGATTTAGCTTTGACTTCGATTGGAATAATCAAATCATTTTTTTGAATTAAAAAATCAACTTCGAAATGATTGTCTTTATAGTAGTAAAGTTCATGTCTTTGTGCCGTCAGTGCCACCGCAACATAGTTTTCGACAATTGCGCCGCGATAAATATGATTATCATCATTTTTTATAAGTGAAAAAGGAAGACCTGCCAAACTGTTCAGTAAGCCATTGTCGCTGAGATACATTTTAAACATATTGTGTGTTAGATAAGCTTTTAATGGCAATTTAGCGGTCTGTGTCGCGCGACAAATCAACTGAACACGGCTCATTATCAGCCATTCTATTGCAGCATCAAAATGACTTGATTTAGCACCTTTCTTAACGATACTATACTTAAATTTTTTGTTTTCTTTAGCAAGCTGTTCAGGAATACTCTTATAAATAGCCTGAATTTTAACTGTATCACTAGCATGGCAGTATTTGCTCATGTCGGCAATATATGCATTGACTATATTAGTATGAATATTGCGATCAAACTGAATAAGATCAGCTTGTTTATCTATATAATCCAACACTGCTACTGGCATACCACCAACGCAGAGGTAATCTTTATATAGTTTCAACAACTTTTCATGCGTTGCTATTGGCATTGGCTGGTCAGTTTGATAACATTCAACTATTTTTTCAACCAACATATCCAAATCAAGCGCTAGTAAAAACTCATCAAATGATAGCGGAAACAAATAATCAAATTCAACCTTGCCAACCGGAAAAGAAAACGATTCCCGATTCAGCATCACGCCCAACAAACTGCCCGCACAAACAATTGGATAGCTTGGTAGTTGTTCAGCAAAATATTTTAACGACGTTATACACTTTGGCACACGTTGTACTTCATCAAAAATAATAATGTCCGTGAGTGGATTTATTTTTTTTGAAAAATACAATTCTAAATCGGCTAGAATGCGCAACGAATCTAAATCTGCTTCAAAAATATCAGCCAAAGTTGGTGATTGTTCAAAATTTATATATAAATAATTATCGTATTGTGCCTTGGCAAAAGCAAGCAAACTATATGTCTTGCCGACTTGGCGAGCGCCAAGTAATAGCAACGGCATCCGCTTAGAGTTGTTTTTCCAGGCTAATAGCCTAGCTGTGATGTTGCGCCGCATACGATCACCCCCGTCAAACTTTTCTTACAAAATTTTATCAAAAAAAAACGCTTAAGTCAAATAAAAGGAAATTATTCCTTTTATTTGACTTAAAAAAAGGAATAATTTCCTTTTTTTGCGTTTAACATCAAAACAACTATTTGTTGCTTATTTGCTGCTCAAAGCGCCAGGCATCGCGCACCATGTCTGCTATTGTCAACTCTGCCTTCCAGCCTAATTCACGTTCTGCTTTGCTGACATCGGCAAAGCAAGTAGCAATATCGCCCGGTCGCCGCGGGGCAATTTGATAAGGCACATCGACATTATTAACTGCGACAAAAGTATTGACCAACTCTAGCACCGATGTGCCCCTGCCGGTGCCCAAATTAAATATATTAACGCCTTGGTCAAGCCGTTCAATTGCCTTAACATGGCCTTTAGCGAGGTCAACGACATGGATATAATCGCGTACACCTGTACCGTCTACCGTGTCATAATCATCACCAAAAACGTTCAACCTTTCTAGTTCTCCTTTGGCGACTTTTGTGATATAAGGCATTAGATTGTTGGGAATCCCATTGGGATCTTCACCGATTAAGCCGCTCTGATGCGCCCCGATTGGGTTAAAATAACGCAGCAAGCAAACGGTAAAATCTTTGTTAGCATAAGCTGTATCAACTAATATGCGCTCACTAATCGCCTTGGTCTGTCCGTAGGGGTTAGTTGCCTCCTGAGGCAGCATATCCTCTCTAAATGGTGACGGTTGGTCGCCATAGACTGTCGCCGATGAACTGAAAACAAACCTTTTAACACCGTACTTTAAGCAAAGTTTACTGACGACAATGGTGCTTAGTATATTATTATGATAATAATTAAGCGGCTGTTCCACCGATTCACCAACTGCTTTAAGCCCAGCAAAATGAATAACGCCATCAAATTTATGTGCTAAAAAGACTGTTTCTAGCTGCGTTTGCTCAGTCGCATCAATTTGATAAAAAGGCGGTTTAACACCGGTTATCGCCGTCAAACTATCCAAAACCTCAATTTTGGAATTGACCAAATTATCGACAATCACCACCGCATGATTGTTTTTTATCAATTCAACAACCGTGTGACTACCGATAAAGCCTAATCCACCCGTTACTAAAATAGTCATATGCACCTCTCATGAAGTTGCAAATAGGTTTACAAAATATTCCAATAGCCGTTATGGCTACTTCCCACTCGATTGATAACATCTTTACGTTTAAGTTTATTAATATAATATTTCACACGGTTTAGTGGCCAATTTAATTCATGCGCCATTTCTCTTTGCGTCATTTGAGGTTTTTTTCTAATTAAATTCAACACCAATTCATCCTTATCAGTAAAATCTATTGAATTAGTTTGGGTAGTTTGGGTAGTTTGGGTAGTTTGGGTAGTTTGGGTAGTGCCTTTTCTATACAAATTAATTCTAAACTCTCCATCCATATCCAAAATCTGTGGCATTTTTAAACCGTACGCTTTTGCCTCGCTCAATATTCTGGGTATGCCGCTACCCCAAGACTCTGTAATATTCATATAGGAAAATATTTTGGCTATACTTTTATTTCGAACTTTCGATAGCCCTTGCATTATTTTCTCAACGGTAACTTCACTATCAAGTGCCCCTGGTGAAGTAACCTCTAGCCTATCATCATACAACGCAACTTGTATTTTTCCAGGGGATAAATAGCTACGGTGACATACCGCATTAACAATCATTTCTCTTACAGCCATAATTGGCAATTCATAAAAATCTTTTCTCTGTAGCCCATCAATTTTTGCGCCTAAATCAATATGCTGCAACACAAAACTATAAGCATCCTCTAACTGCTTGTAAATGGCACCATCAAATTCCTTGCGAGTTATAAAACAGACCTTGTCACGCCCTTAAAAACGGCACACTGAATGGTAAAATCAGAAAATATACCTGGATACCCTTCAAGCAACAAGAAAGCGTTAGTAGGAAAATACTGATTGCCTTTTTGCTCAATTAGTTTCCATGAAATTAACTGATTAAGCGTAATCTTCTTAATTGTGCTTTTGTCAGAATCTCCAAATTTAGATTTAAAAGCATACGAATAGAGTTTCTCACAAAATTTGTCAATTCTATCAACATCCACTGGTTCTGACACAATTTGCTGATCAAACGACCTATTCTTACCTCTTAAAAGTAACTCCTGCAATTGATAATGTTGAGCTCTCCTTGTTGTACCAGCAACCCTAATAAAAGTACCCTCCATTATACCTAAACGTTTAATATAATAGGGACACTGCATCCCCTTTGAAATGTTTACCACAATTACCTTTTTGCCATTGAATTCCTGAATTGAAATATCAGGTAATATTTTGGGCTCGCAGCTATCATAAATAGCATTTGTGACAGCATCCATTTTATCAAAAACAACTGCTTCCCTAATACCTATTACTTTTCTAGTGGTATCATCAACACCAAAGATTATTTTGCCTCCATTGCCATTGGCAAAAGCAATAACTGTTTTAATATACTGCTCACTTTTCGCAGGAATCTCAACTTTATACTCAATTTTATTGTTTTCGCCACTCAAAAACTCTTTAAGCATTTTAACACCACACTTAATAAATTAATTTACGCTTTCTTATTATACCATATCACATAAGCTAAAAAGCATTAAATATTCTTGTACATCTTGTCGTAATAATTAGTGTATTCACCAGATATGACATTGTCAATCCACCCTTGATTATCAAAATACCATTTAATGGTTTCTTTAATGCCCTGTTCAAAGGTGTACTTTGGCCGCCAACCGAGCTCAGTAGTAATCTTAGTGTTATCAATGGCATAGCGGCGATCATGACCCGGACGATCTTTGACATACTTAATCAAATCGTCTGATTTTTTAAGCGTCTTAATGATCAATTTAACAATTTCAAGATTGGGCTTTTCGTTATTGCCACCAATGTTATAAACTTCACCTGATTTGCCCTTATGTAAAACCGTATCAATGGCTGCACAGTGATCAGACACATGCAGCCAATCTCTGATTTGCATGCCATCGCCATAAACCGGCAAATCTTTTTCTTTTAAACAGTTGTTAATCATTAAAGAAATCAATTTTTCCGGAAACTGATAGGGCCCATAATTGTTGCTACAGCGCGTAATATTGACCGGCAGGCCAAAAGTCTTATGGTAAGCTCTAACAATCATATCGGCACTGGCTTTAGATGCCGAATAGGGACTATTCGGTTTTAGCGGCATTGTCTCGACAAACATGCCTGTTTCAGCGAGCGCGCCGTAAACCTCATCGGTTGATACTTGTAAAAATTTGACGCCGTCTTGATAAGTTTTACAATACTTATCTTTAGGATTAATCTTCCAATGCCTTTTAGCTGTATCAAGCAATACCTGAGTGCCGATGATATTGGTCGTTAAAAAAACTGACGGTTCTTCAATACTGCGGTCAACATGCGATTCAGCCGCAAAGTTAACAACCGCAGTGATATCATGGTTGGCAAAAATCTGCTCAACCTGTTCTCGAACGCGGATATCAGCTTTAATGAACTCGTAATTAGGATTTTTGTCGACATCTTTAAGATTTTCCAAATTGCCGGCATAAGTCAACATATCAACGTTGATAATCTTATACGTCGAA
>PDWJ01005945.1_pt1 | contig 26539 bp, 12 predicted proteins | sample 1430881 | NCBI WGS metagenome assembly PDWJ01 (sample SAMN01162460, study PRJNA174530) | Oral metagenome, whole genome shotgun sequencing project. | biome: Marine environment; feature: Marine mammal; material: Swab sample of the gingival sulcus; isolation source: swab sample of gingival sulcus...
AAGACCGTTTAAACAAGTAAGTAGTGTGCTATTCGCGCTGCTATTAGTTATAAGTGCCTTTCCAATAATACCTCTACCTACATATGCAGCGCCAGGCGATGACACGCCTTTATTATTTAATGGAAGTGGTTTTCAGCTATGTGCTACAGTAGATGCTAACAATAACGTAATTGCTAAGTTTAAAGATGCTGCAAAAACTGAATTGCAAATTACTGGGCATGGTCAAATTGACCGTAATAAGTGGGAAACAATGGCACAAATGATCGATACTAATAATTTTTCTTCTAATCCTAGCTATCCTGGTTGGGGTTACAGTGCAGAAGCATTTGATTTAAAATTTATTTCCACAGATGCTAATAAACGCATTAAATTACCGATTAATAGCCATGCTTTATTTGCAAGCTTTGATAGACAGATTTATTTTGGAACAAATGGTGTTGACACGTCAAATGTAACTGATATGAGCAGCATGTTTAAGGGGGCATATTATTTTAATCAAGCATTAAACTTTGACACGTCAAACGTGACTGATATGAGCAGTATGTTTGAGGGCAGTAGCTTCAATCAACTATTAAATTTTACTGACACCTCAAACGTGACTGATATGAGCTATATGTTTAGTGGCGTATCTCTTTTTAACCAAGCATTAAACTTTGACACGTCAAGTGTGACGAATATGGAGAGGATGTTTTCAGATGCAGATGCATTTAATAAGCCATTAAATTTTAATACATCTTCGGTAACTAATATGAGAAATATGTTTTCAAATGCAGATGCATTTAACAAGCCATTAAATTTTACTGACACCTCAAAAGTAACGAATATGCAGGGTATGTTTAACATTGCAAAGTCTTTTAATCAAGCATTAAACTTCGATACATCAAGTGTGACGAATATGAATACGATGTTTGCTGAGGCGCGTAATTTTAACAAGCCGTTAAACTTTGACACCTCAAACGTGACTGATATGAGTAGCATGTTTCAGGGCGCACAGTCTTTTAATCAGCCATTAAACTTTAACACCTCAAATGTGACTAATCTGAGTGGAATGTTTAGTGGTGCAACAGCTTTTAACAAACCATTAACCTTTACTGACACTTCAAAAGTAACGAGTATGAGAGGTATGTTTTATAGTGCGAGCGCCTTTAACCAAGAATTGCAATTTGACACCTCAAATGTGGTTGATATGAACAGTATGTTTAAGTTGGCCTCCGCTTTTAATCAACCAGTAAACTTCGATACGCCAAAAGTGGTTGATATGGAGATGATGTTTTCTGACGCAACATCTTTTAATGAGCCAATACATTTTACTGACACCTCAAAAGTAAATAGTATGCGCAGTATGTTCTATAATACAACATCTTATAATCAGCCAGTAAGTTTCGATATTTCCCATGTAAACAATATAAGTTGGATGTTTTCTAACTCAATAATTAGTGATATTAGTTTAGACGGCGGCACAAATGCTAACCAAACCTTTAACCATAGCTCAACACTACCAAGTTTAAACAAAATTGAACGCTTAATGATTAACAATATAAATGGTCTATTGGTTCCGGCGAATGCCTTTAAGGAAAACTACAGAATAGAAAAATGGAATAACGCGACCAATAGTTGGCAGCTTGAAGTGGCAGACTATCAAAAAAGCAATTCATATACTGTACCAGATCACGGTAAGTATCGTATGAATATTACTGGTAACATCAATGAAAAAGACATTGCAAACTGTAGCTTTAGTACAATTGCTGACCAAACTAGTCACACCAGAAGTTACAGTAAAAGATGGTACAAAGTCACTTACAGAAGGGGCAGATTACACAGTAAGTTATGCAGATAATGTAAACGTTGGTACGGCAACTGTCACCATCACAGGTATAGGCGATTACACAGGCGTTAAAACCGTCAACTTTGAAATAATATACTCAGTTAATAAACTAATAGGTATGGCAACGATAGATAATCAAATACCAGTTTATGGTGATACATTAACTGCAAGTTTAGAAGATTCTAATAATACAGGAACATTAACATATACGTGGTATGTCAATGGTGTTGTTGCTAAAAGTAGTACAGATAAGACTTACACTACAATGGGTAATGACATTGCAAAAGCGATTAAAGTTGTGATCACAAGTAGTGTAGAAACAGGTCAAGTAGAAAGTGCAGAAACAGCACCAGTAGCTAAACAAACAGTTCAAGCACCAGCAGCGCCAACGCTAGCCAGTAAAACACAGACTAGTATTATACTAAACGCAATTAGTGGTTATGAGTATAGCATTGATGGTGGTGTGTGGCAAAGTAGCCCGATATTTAATAATTTAGCCGAAGATACAGTTTATACTTTTAGACAACGTGTCGCAGAAACCGCTACAGCGTATGCTTCTTTGCCAAGTCCAGCTGTTACGTTTAAAACAGAAGTATTTGTACCAAATGCTTTAACGGGCGCAGTAACGCTTGATAATACTACACCAAGCTATGGTGATACCTTATCGGCAAGTTTAGATAATTCAAACAACACGGGCACATTAACATATACTTGGTATAGTGATGCAAAAGAATTGCAGAGAGGCGCCAGTAACACATATAAACTAGTGAGTAGTGATATTGGTCATTTAATCTATGTTGTCATTACAAGCAGTGTGCAAACAGGAGAAGTTTACAGTGCATCAACAGCACCAGTGGCCAAACAAACAGTTCAAGCACCAGCAGCGCCAACACTAGCCAGCAAAACACAGACTAGTATTGTACTAAACGCAATAAGTGGTTATGAATACAACCGCGATGGCGGTATCTGGCAAAGTAGTCCAATATTTAATAACCTAATTGCAGATACAGTTTATACTTTTAGACAGCGTATAGCTGAAACTGAAACTACCTATGCATCGACAACAAGTGCAGCGCTAACCATTAAAACTGATTCAGCATCGGTTAAACCTAAACCAACACCACCTTCAGAGCCAACAGTGACACCTGACCCGATTCAGCAATCTAAATTTTTATTATCACTTAGGTTATATGATAACGAAACAAGAGAATCTTTATCAAATAATATGCTAATGATTAATAATAAAAAACATCGCTCATCACATAGTGGATTTGTATATGTTGATAGCTTTGAAAAAGGTTTATATCAACTATCTATTAAGCTTGCTGGTTATGCTGATTACACAAACACTTTTTTAGTTGATAGCAACATTGTTCAGGACATTTATTTAACTAAATTACAAACTGAAGAACAACTAATAAATGAGCAAGTTATTCCCAAAGGTCAGCTTACACAATCCGGAGATAAAGTTTGGAATATATTAGAATCTAAGGTTCCCAAAGCGGCAATTATACTCAGGAGTGAATATGCCTTTAACCCTGAATTGTCAATAAAGGATATTAAGATTAGTAAAAACATAAGTGGTTTTGGCATTAAAGAAGTAACTCATATTAATCCTAATAGAATAAAAGTTAAATTTTATTTAAACAAAGACATTAAAGCAGACATTAAAGATATCTATATTGTTTTATTACCCAATGGTTTTAAAGCAAATATTATGCTGAAGGAAGCAGGTGTCATTAATATTATTAGTGAAAAAAATAAAGAGTAAGTGCTAGAAGTTGTAATAATTAATGTGATTCTTGATGACAATGTATACGAAAGGAGCATACCATGAACTTTAAGAGAGTATTGGCAATTTCTCTTGTGTTTTTTCTATTGATTGGTAGTATGCCGAGTCAGATTTTTAGCTATGCAGACAATAATGGTGTGGTTGCTGCTGAAAATGTTAAAGAAGCCACTATTGTTGAAGCTGCTAAACTTTCAAGTTTAGAAAAACTAGCAAGTGAAGGAAAAATTGATGCAAATGATTATATAGTTGCAAACGAAATGAGAGAACAGGCAAAGCGTTATCTAGCCAACAATCAATCGCTAGGCACTGAAATTAAATTAGCGACTGACAAAGATGTACTTGATGAAGATTTGCTTCACGATGAAGCATCTTCTCAAAAAATTATCACAATTTTAAAAGATGCACATAATCTGAATGATTTAGTAGCATCGGCAGATGATTTTCAAGCGATGGCGATATTGGCAAATAAAGCTAAAAAACTCGCCAATGATACAACCGTTACTTCGCAAGTACGTGAAAATGCTGAAGAAATTGCGTTTTATATTGAAGATGTTATTTATGAAAAAAATTTTAGGGTGAATCCCAATTACAATAGTCGTATATTAGGCGTATGGGATAAAGACGGTAAAATCATTTTGCGTTGGCAACATGACAATAAATGGATTCCTAAATATGGCTATAATTTATATCGCGTCGTAGGCGATAAAGCAACACTGTTACAAGAAAAAATTGGTTCACCTACTTTTATAGAAGACAATATCAGTGATTATGCCATAAATTATGCTGCCGAAAACTTTACAGTTGACCCTTCTAATAAAAAAATAACTACTCAAGCGCAACTCGCAGATGCTGAAAAAGTTGGTTTAGTACAGCTCTTGAATGAAAGTATACTGACAGAAGAAAAAGCTAAAAAAATTGGCTATTCAAGCATTGTTGAATATGAGAACCATCTTGACGAAGTGACAAAGATTAATAATAAGTTGCCACGTGTTATGGGTGCGACTCATTTTCGTCAAACATTTAATAAGATTTTATTAGAAAAATCTACTATTAAGCAAGGTGGTGACTACAAAGGTATTGTTTTAGAAAATGGAAGCTTAGTAAAACAAAATCTTGCAGTGAATGAGAAACTAAAGAGCATATTCAATAGAAATGATGGCGGGGTAAAAGATTTACAGAATGTACCTGAACATTTAACATCAACTGAAACAAATAAAATAAAAAAAGAAAATTTGCAGGCGATAAAGGCAGTAGATTTAGACAATAAATTAAAGTTAAATACCAATGCTAAAGAAATTGATGACAAGAGATTTGAAAACCAAAAACTAGTAAATGCACGTAATATTTCAATGGCGGGCTGTAATGTTGATCTTGATTTTGCAAAAACTTTTGGTTTGGCCTATGAAGATAAACTCGATGCTAAAGATGAATTGAATAATAATTATGTTTTATATGTACTTTTACCGATGCACGAAGGCGTAAGTCAATATGATTTATCAAACTTAGCTAAAGAGGTAAAAGATTTTGCTGAATACAAAAAAATAATAATCGATGAGGATGCTATCAAGTATGCAGAAAAACATCGTCCCCCAGTTATCAATAATGATTTAATTGTCGCAGCTGTGGAAGTAGGCAATTCGGTAGAGGTAAAAGCGCCTACTAAAATTGAAGGTTACGGCATGAATAATGCAGCTTATTTAAGATGGGATATAAGCGATGAACTCTCACAAAAGAGAATTGTTTCAGGCTACAATGTGTACAGACGATTAAATGATGAAATGACATTTAAGAAGATTAACAAAGCACCGGTTGTTATCCCTTATCAAACACTTAAGACTAGTAAGTTTGTTGCAGATTTTGAATCGAGTGTTTTTTACACCGATACAACAGTTAAAAATCGTGATAAAGCTGAATACAAAGTAGAAGCTTTAGATATTTTTGGTCGTACTTCTGGTATGTCAAGTGCATCATTATTAATTAAATCTGTGATTAAAACTAAATTACCGATGACACCAATCGTCGAAAATGCCTTCAAGACCGATGATGTACTTAGCATGGATGAAAATAAGCAAGAATGGCTTAAGGCAGCTTTTGCTGATAAAAAAAATAAAATTGTAGTTCCGATTAGCTTAAGTCAGAACGCAACTGATACTAAATTATTTAGAATTTATCGCAGTGAAGCATATGGTCATGCAGCATATAGTAAACCGGTTAAGTTAGCTGAATTCGAAGCAATTAACAAATATACAACGTTTAACCGTTATGTTGACCCAAAAGGTGTAAAAATACCCGATAGTAAGATAAAAGAATACATGCAAACAATGGTGACGCCAGATTATAATCCAGAGAATATCCCATTTAGTAATGATTCAAGTAGATTGAAGTCTACTGAAGGGGATGAATCTCAAAAAAATAATCCAAGGTCAGCGACGCTTGATTTGAATACAGATAAAAAACCACTTAATTCTATTAGTTTGTTAGAATACAAAATAAAGAACAATGAAGTGATTGCACAGTTTAATCCTGGTGTTTATTATCAAGATGTGAACATTAAACCGGGTTATAATTATAAGTATTGGGTTTCTGCCGTAGACAGTTTTGACAATGAAAGTGCTTGGGCAACGCCAGTAAGTTCATTCTGCGAAAAAAAGGAATATAATGAAAAAGTGTCCAATGTTGCTGCTGAAGTCGTTTTAAATCCAACTGTAAATGCCGCTGAAAGATTGGCAGGCGATCTTTTTAGCCCGTACACAAAATTAAGTGGCTCGTATAATTTCAAGAAATTACTCAGTGATGAGGTGCAATTTGTTGGCGCAGATAATTCATTGCTAAAGAATTCTAATGCAAATGACGCTAAAAAGGAGAATTACATTGCACAAATAGCTGATTCACAAATTCAACAAATTGCTAAACCGCCACAGATAGTTGTCGCAGGCGAAGCGATTAATCCCAAAAAATATTTAATATCGAAAGATAATTTTAAGCTTGACAATAGTCAGATTAAAGTTGTCAATGCTTATTCTACCGGTAGTATTTACGGTCAAAGCATGACAGTGTCAAGTCTTTTTGAAAATAATCCACTACAAAAAATTATAAGTGCAGAATATTTAAATTTCCCTGATGTAAATCAAATCATGCATATGATTGAATACAAAAAAGGCGATTTTAATCCTGATGGTACGCTTGATTTAATGTGGTATCCCTATCAAGGTGAAAACTTAAAAGAATACGCTATTTATAGAGCTGTTGTCAACAAGACGATAGATGACTTAAATTCAATGTCTAAAAGTCAGCTAATGTCTGCTTTTGACAATTGTAGATTAATTGGTAATACAACAGATAATGTCATTAAAGATACTTCACCACCACAGTATATTAACGATTCAACGCATTTGGTTTACTTGGTTGCGGCTATTCCTAAAGATGCAAAACGTCTTGTTGGCTATGCCAAATATGGTCAAATAGAAGATGATAATGCCGTTGGTGGTTGGGTTAAATTAACTTGGCAAGAGCCAAAAGACAAGGAGCAAGTAAAGGGTTACAATATATATAGAGCAGAAGTACCCAATGCAAATATTGATAATTTTGATAGTATTAACATTAATGACCAAACAGAACTCGAATGGGAACTATTGGCGACTGGACATGAATATACCACTTATTATCACCCTGTCGAGCAGGTTTATGCCCATTATTATGCTTACAAAATACAACCAGTAAGTGAATGGCAAGTTGAAGGTATTCCTTCTTACAAGAAGATTCGTGTGCCTTCAATTGTTCCTCCACCAATACCAGAAATGCAAGTGCCTTATTCTAAAAAAGGTAAGATTTTAAGACTGTTGATAGTGCCAAAAAATATATTTTATATCGTAGCGAAATCGTCATTAATAAAGAGGCAATAGAAGCGCTTTTAAGTCTATTTGCGTCAAATTCAGCGTCAAACGACAATAAGACGAATCAGCCAGTTAAACTTGATTTGTTACAGAACTCAAATACTAAACTAGCGATAGAAAGTGCAGTACAAGCTTCTAATGTTTTGATTAATCATCCATACGCAACGACTGTTGAAGCAAGTGATGCTAAACAAGCGTTACCGCAAACAGTTGAAATGACGCCGGCTATTTCTTTGAAAAACATGTTGCAAGATGACGCGTATGATAATTTTAAAACGATAAAAGACGGCAATGAGTTAGCTCAAACGCTAAGTGCGATCGATATCAAATCTAAAAAAGATTTGATAAAAGCCATTATTGATGAATCTGGGCCACTGGTAATTGCTAAATATAATAGCTTGCCACGTGAATTAAAGTCATTAATCAAATGGACTAAAATTGCTGAGATTGTGCCTGAAAAAGATGTAATAGTAGGTGATACTTTAATTTACACTGACGAGAACGTTGAGTTTGCACATAAGTATCTCTATGCTGTCGCATCTGCCAATGATGATTTAGAATCAACTAAATCTGCAACGATAGAGGGTGAGTGTTATAAAGCTAAGCCTTTTGATCCGGTTGCTAATATAAATGTTATGACCACTTGGCAAAATAATAGGTGGGGTAATGACATCACTTGGGATCATGTCATTGTTAAAAATGTTAGCCAAGAAGATGTCATTAAAAACTATCTGGTGGGCTATATTGTTTATCGCAGTGCAAATGAGAATGGCACCTACTATCAAGTCAGTGGTATGTCTAAAGATAATCACTTTAGGGATGAATCTGCGAATTCTGATCAAACTTATTATTACAAGGTCGTATCTGTTGATATCGCAGGCTTGATTTCAGATGCAATTGCAACTTCAGAAAGAACCATTTTGCCAAGAGCATTCAGTCATTTAGATCGTGTGAAGCTAGGACGTTTGATGATGAACGAATATAATCTTGGTTCAAAATTCGATATAAAACTAGAACAGAAACATAAGAATGATGGCATTATGCCAAGCCCTGAAGGCGGTATAAAGAATCATATACCTAAATCAGACACGGCAAAGTCTGATAGCGCAAGTGCATTAAAGCGCGAATTTTCTAAAATAGCTGATAGACAGACAGTATTATTGTCTGACAGTTCATTAAACCGTGCAAATTTAGGCCATGCGATGATGAACACATATCAGCTTGATTCTAAATTCGATATGCAACAAGCAAGGAATAATGCGTCTGATAGAGCAAGTGCATTAAAGAGCGAATTTTCTAAATTAGTTGATAGACAGTTAGAATTATTAGTCGATGAAAGAGAACTGTCTGTTGGGCAAGCAAGAATGAATGATTATATTAGTAAATACAAATATGAAGACAATGCTTGGGATAGTTCAACTATTCTGGTTCGAGATGAAATCATCGCGAAAAAACAGTATAAGATTAATAACTATTTGATTGAAGATATTGATCCATATGATTTACGTTGCGTTAAAACAGCTGCAGCTGATAGTGATGAGGCATGTGATGAATCTGTTATCTATGGTAGAGGCATTGTTAGAGTTGGTGAAACGAAGATTCCTATACCTGTTAACTTTACGCTTAAATACTATGATAGGGGCACATCACAGGGTTATGAACTGATCGCTCATGAGCAAGTAGATTTAGCGGTGTTACCATATGTAGAAGAAAATACCAATACGCTATTTACATTCTTACATGGTGAAAAACAAACGCTACGCAAACATTCATTAAGTCAAATTGATCCAATAAGCGGTCAAGCTATTCCTATGATTGATTATGATTATAAGATAAACTCTACAGTGTCTGGTTATATCAGAAACAAGAATACTGATAGAGTGTCATCAGGTGAACCGTTAGCTAATGATCAATCAAAACTGTTGCCAGAACTTGATGACTTCTATTTTCAAGATGAGGCGTTTGATCCAGTTAAGGGCATTATCAGAGTAGACAACGACCCAATTATCAGATGGCAAAACTTCGTCTTTTATAATACTGATTATGCCGAATTGTATTTAGATGCAATGAATCATCATGTTCCAACACCGTCGGTTAATCGTGCAATGCCACTTGTATTGTTTAATGGTAAAGCCAAAACGAGTTTTGGTCATGCGACAATAGATGGTGATGGTTTAGAGTATAGTTTTGATAAGTTGTCTATTATGTTTGACGCCAATTACAATAGTCAAAATCGTACAAATCAGGCAAAAAATATCGGCTTATATCTATACAATTTAGCTAAGCAAAAACCTTTAATGAAAACGGCGGCTATTAAAGCATTTGTCAATGACCTTAAAGCTGATCCCAGTCTTTCGTTGCCTGAATCGACAAATATGACGATACCTAAACCGACTGATGTAAGTGATATTAATAGTAATCTCACACTAACAGAAAAAGACCTAGCAGAATATCAAGCATATATACCAAAGTCCAATGTTAATTTAGCTGGTGTCTATGGCGAAATTAAAATAGATGAAAAGAAACTAATGAACTTAGTAGTACCAAAGGGGATAACAGTAAGCGTTGATAAGGCTGAATCATATTTTTATGGTAAAGACTTGATTAATGCTTGCAACACATTTAAAGGTGAAGTAAAGTTGCCATTTCTTGTTGCACCAGATGCGTTACTCAATGCAAAATTAAGTGAAAATGCATACGACAAGGATAATTATCAAGACGACAACGACTTGGTAAAAGAGGCAATCATATCACTTTATGTAGAACATCTAAATAATACTGACAAAACTGAAAATATGGACCAATATGTATTAAACGGTATCATTATAGATGTAATGGATAGGCTAGAAAAATATGATTACCTAGTTATAGGTGGTCAAAAATACGAACGTTCAGCGATTCCATTTTCATTGCAGGGTAAAGACATTGAGAAAGAATTTATTTTAAGTGATCGCCAACTGCAACCTACGATGATTGGTAACTACGACTTAAATGGTTTCATCTATATTCCGAATGCAGGTGATAAAAAGAATGAGATTAACTTTAATAGTAATGGACAACTAAGTGTTCATTTAGAGAATGACATTGATGTCTCAGATATTAAAAATCAAGAAGAATTTGCCTTTAAGCAAGAAAAAGTAGAAAAAGTAGCCTCTGCAGCTAATACGGTTAGATCTGCAGTATTCCAGAAATGTGTCGAGGATAGTTTTATACTTCAGACTGAACATGTATCAGTTGATTTAACAAAATTTGCTAATCCACAGTCTTTACAGATATCTGATAAGATTTCAGTTGTTGAAAGCAGCAGTAATCAAGGCATTTCTGTAAGAGAATTTTCAGAGGATAATATAGCATGGAAAGGGATACTGATTCACAGTGGTACCGTTTCGATGCCGGGTACATTGTTTAAATTACGTGAAGGCTCACTTAATAAAAATAGCAATCCGCTAATTTCATTTAATTTAACAGAAAATGAAATGATTTATGATACAAATGGTTTTATGTATCAGAATCAAGTAGACTACCCAGCAGATAAACCATTACAAATTGCCTTAGGTGATAATTCGGGTGACTTTAAGTATGCCGAGCTGAAAGGTTTAAATATTATTATGTATAATAATAAAGTAGATTTTTCAACGAATGGTAAAGTCTATATTCCAGCACTTAATGGTGCGCCAATCGACTTTAGACTCTATACAGATGATAAGGGCGTTTACCAAATTGTCTTACTACCTAAAACATTAAATCTTTCGAAACTTTCAGATGTTAATGGCAAGTTAGTTCAAAAAATTGCAATCGACATTGAAGGTGGTTATCTCGATAGAGATGGTGCTCATATTGATGGTGTTTTAAAAATAAACTTCCCCAATGAATTAGAAGAAGAATTAGGTTTTAGAGATTTGGTATTACCGTCTGATCAAACGCGTATGTCTAAGCGACGCGAACAATTGGTTGAAGGTGAGGAACTAAGGTATGGTATGGGTACTTTTATAAAACCATATAATATTTCGTTTAATGGTTTTAAAGTACAGCTTGCCTACTTTGACTTATATTCTATGTTAGATGCGCCAACCTATCAAGCATATATCGCTAATATGAACTATGATCAGAGCGCAATGAATGCGTCGAAAAAGAATCAATCAACGCTTAAAGATACGGCAATACTATCACAACCAGATTTTGATAAGCATCCTCAAATATTAACGGGCGCCATAAATATTTATCAAAAAGATATCGTGATGTATGGTACGGCAACCTTAGCAGACAATATGGAAAAAGACACCAGTGCCAAGAATGCTAAGCTCTACATTTCAAATGCCTTTAATAAGCCGACTGTTAATTATGAAAAATGTAGAGTAATGGCAACTGTAAGAGATGGTGAACGCACCCTAGAAGGTGAAACTAAGGCGAATGCAAAATCTACAGACAACAGTGGTTCTAGTGATAGTAAAGATAGTTTAATTTACAAGCGTTTGTTGGCGCTTCAAGCAGAAACAAACACCGCGCTTGATTTAGCAAATGACCCAAACCCTGAAGTGGTACTTGCTAAAGTGTCTGCTGATTATCGAAATGATCTTAATTCAGCAATTAGAAAGGTGAATCAATATGATGAAAACTTGCATACTAAGATTTCTGACATAATCAATGAATGCTTTGTCAATATTAAGATCGAGCAATTAGATTCAGAAGCCGCGCTTGCTAATCAACAGAAGAAGTTAAATGCGTTAAGAGACTATCTTAAAAATCAAAACGAGGAAATTGATCAGCTTAATAAAAAGCGTGAGCAATACGAAAAATATGTAAAGAGTAAAATCTTTGAAGGTGATTTCGAAAATAATTTTGGCGAGGGATCAATTTTTAGAAAAAGCTTTAACACAATTGCACAAGTTGATGATAAAACAATTATGACAGAGCTTGATGTCTATATTGATGACTTTAATCAACTCGTGAAGAAAAACAAAGGTAATGAAGCTAAATTGCAAACTGAACTCAAGCTGCAGGTCGATAAATTCCGCGCTGATTTTCTGCCAAAATTCTCTGCTGAATTTATGATTAACAATCCAGAAGTAGTAGAGGTTAAGATTAAAAAAAGCTGGATAATTCCAGTTGCAAAATCGGAAGTTGAAGCCTTGAATAAAACAAAAAAATCGGTTGACAAAATGGTTAAATTGTATGCAAATGTTGAGAAGACAAACAATCAAGTGCAAGATAAGCCAGTTAGCGATCCAGCAAATACAATCAGCGAGAATGGCATTATTGAATTTCGACCAGCGGACGGTAAATTTCAAATGTCACTCTTAAAAAGTGCAAATTTCTTAGCAGGTACTGATATTCAAATAGAAGGTAGATTTGGCTATAAAGCTAAAGATACAGGCGTTGGTATTCCTGATGACTTTTACTTCTACGCTTTTTCGATTGGCTATCTTACGTCACCAAAAGACATAAAAGGTATTCCATTAGGCGCAGTTGAAATACACAATTTGGTTGCAGCGGTTGGCTATAATATGGTCTTACCATCAAAAATAATAAATTCTCATGCTTCGATATCGGGTTCTGCATTGATGGAAAGCATTAATACGTTAGAGATTGATTATGATAATAGTCAAAAAACATTCTTTATCATTGCGGCAGATGTATATGTTATGTCTTCTCGTGAAATCCACACTGCATTAATAAAAGATGTTTGTCTGGCGTTTGAAAGTGACGGTAGTTTTCTGATAAAGGGCTCTTTATATGGTCCGAGAAATATTGCACAATTTGCGATACCGAGTCCTAATAACAGTGTAAAAATGTACGGTGCCGCTCGTGTCTCATACAGTGCACGCAATAAGGCCTTTAAACTTAGTGTCACTGTTCAAGGTATTCCTGTATTTGCTGGACTTACTGCCGGTGGATCCTTGGGAATGGATTGGAGCGATCGCAATTGGATGTTGTATTTAGGCTACCCCGAATCAATTATGTTAGACGCAAGTGATCTTGGCATTAATCTACAAGCTGGCTTTGGTATAAAAGTTGGCACAAACGAAGTTACTGGTGATCCGGCATTCCGTGCCAAAGTGGCATTGGATTGGGATGATAGTTTTACCGTTTTAATTGTCTATGCCGATATTACAGTACACTTTATCGCTGAAATAGGTTATGATATATGGAATAATGATAAGATAGAATTTGACAAATATCATAATGGCAAAACATTCCAAGGCTTTGCTGCCTACGGAGATTTCTATGGTAGATTGGCAGGTGGCATTAAGGTATTTGGTTTTAAGCATGATATTATTGAAGCTGTCTTAAGCTGCTATGCTCAAATATTAAATCCACGTGAAGACCTTGAATTCTATATTGATGAGGCAGATAAATACAGTGCTTTACGTGTTAGAAAATCTGGCGAACCTGATGTTAATGACTATCATGTCTATGCTGGAATCTATATTAAGTATTCACTCGATTTATTCCTAACGTCACTTAGTGCTAGTTTTGAATATGATTATGAAAAGACATTCTAATTTGTAACATCATATGCTATTAAGTAGTTTTTGAAAAATTTATTGAAATGAGAAAATAATAGAATAAGCATTTAACGCTTGCTATTTAATCAAACGTTTATAGCAAGCACAGTAGATGGGTGTACAAATAGATTATTTTACCCATCTACGTAAATATTAATGAAGCAGACCTTTTCGGTACTGCTTTTTTTTATCAACTTTCAGCTTGTTAGGGAGTACCCCAAGCCCCCAATTAGCCGATGAAAGAAAGTGCAACTATGGCTAATAGAGCAAAAACAGAAAGACCATATAAGACATAGCAAGTAAGATAAAGAGATCTTAGAGAACAAGAAAATTCATCAAAGGATTTTACATAAAGGTGCCAGGTTAACTAAAAGATGATCAGTTTTTTATTGGAATAAAGTTTAGATATATGATAGAATTTGGTTAATAAACTGGTCGCAACATGCGACAAGTTTTTGTGATAGATTATATATGATAAAAACTTAATTGAAAGCTTATAATAAAGTGAGGCAAACATGATAACTGGTGAACTCAAAAACAAAGTAAATAAAATATGGGAAATTTTTTGGACAGGCGGCATTACTAACCCACTTTCTGTCATAGAGCAGTTTACTTATCTATTGTTTATAAAAGGCTTAGACGACAAACAGCTTGCAGAAGAAAAATCAGCAGAAATTATCGGTATACCGATTGATAAAATCTTTGATGAAGAGAAAGCGCATCTAAGATGGCATAATTTTAGGGAGATGAGTGCCACTAAAATGTATGATGTCGTATCGAATGAAGTATTTCCATTTATTAAAAACATCGATAGTAATGACAATTCTGCCTTTAGCAAATATATGAACGACGCAATCTTTATGATACCCACCCCCCAACTGCTAGAAAAAATTGTTACCAATATAGACGAACTACCAGTAAAAGACGGCCTTTTAGAAAATGATACTAAAGGCGATTTATATGAGTATTTGCTGTCAAAAATAGCAGTCGCTGGTACGAATGGTCAGTTTAGAACACCCAGACATATTATCAAGATGATGGTTGAGCTTGTCAAACCTATGCCAAACGATGTTATAAGCGACCCAGCGGCGGGCTCATCAGGCTTTTTGGTTGCGGCAGGCGAATATTTAAGAAAACATCATGAGAATATTTTTACAACGCCAGCCTTAAAAGAACATTATAATAAGCATATGTTCTTTGGCAATGATATGGATAGAACAATGCTTAGAATTGGCGCAATGAACATGATGCTACACGGCGTAAGTAGCCCCAATATCGAGTATCGAGATTCTTTGTCGGAATCCAATAAAGACAACGAAAAATACACGTTAATATTGACCAATCCGCCATTTAAGGGTTCGCTAGACTATGACAGTGTATCGGCAGATATTCTTAAAACGACCAAGACCAAAAAGACCGAATTGTTATTTTTAGCTTTATTTTTAAGAACGCTAAAAAAAGGTGGCAGATGTGCGTCAATTGTGCCAGATGGCGTATTGTTTGGCAGTTCTAAGGCGCATAAATCGATTAGAAAAGAAATTGTCGAAAACAACCAGCTTGAAGCGGTTATCTCTATGCCAAGTGGTGTCTTTAAGCCCTATGCCGGAGTATCTACGGCAATACTTATTTTTACTAAAACGGGTTCAGGCGGTACAGATAAAGTTTGGTTTTACGATATGCAGGCAGATGGCTACAGCCTAGATGACAAGCGCAATAAAGTATTAGAAAACGACATACCAGATATTATAAAAAGGTATAATAACCGTGCCCAAGAACAAGATAGAAAGAGAACAGACAAGTCATTTTTTGTGCCAAAATCAGAAATTGCTGAAAACGACTATGATCTATCGATCAATAAATACAAAGAAATAAAGTATGAAGAAGTTGTCTATGACCAGCCCGAAGTGATAATAGCGAATATTAGAAAACTAGAAGATGAAATACAGTGCGCACTTAACGATATAGCAAAGTGGGTGAAGTAGATGGAGTGGGTGAAGTTAGGGGGATATGTCGATATCCAAACTGGCAAATTAAATGCAAATGCTCATTCTGAATACGGGAAATATCCTTTTTTTACCTGTTCTATGAATAATCTTTGGATAGATAGATATGAGTATGACTGTGAATGTGTTTTAGTAGCCGGAAATGGAGATTTGAATGTAAAGTATTACAATGGAAAGTTTAATGCCTATCAGAGAACATACATAATTGAAGTAATTGATAAAGATGTTGTTGATAGTAAATTTTTATATTATTTTATGAGTGAATACGTAGAAATTCTTAGAAAAAAATCGATAGGTGGAGTTATTAAATATATCAAATTAGGTGATTTAACTAATGCTAAACTTCCGCTTTTTAAAACTGAAACTCAACAAAAAATTGTACAAGTTTTAGACCAAGCGCAAAGTCTGATCAATAAGCGAAAACAGCAGATCGCACTGCTCGATAAACTTGCAGAATCGATATTTTATGAAATGTTTGGCAACCCAATAAAAAATGAAAAGAGATGGGAAGTCAAAAAAATAGAAGAAATTGGAGAGTTAAAAAATGGACTTAATTATTCTAAAAGTGATAAGGGATATCTAGTTAAGAACATAGGAGTAGGTGATTTTAAAAATCTATCTGTTATAAAAAATGTGGAGGATTTATCACTAATATCTTTAAAAGCAGAGCCTAGTGAAGATTATTTTTTGAAAAACGGAGATATTGTTTTTGTTCGTTCAAACGGGAATAGGAATCTTGTTGGAAGAAATTTAGTTGTATTCCCAAATAACCACTCAGTTGTCTTTAGTGGTTTTTGTATTAGGCTTAGAATAAAATTGAAAAGTATAATACCTGTATATTTGAATTACATTTTACAAGTTAAAACCGTTAAAGCAAAGTTGCTAAATAAAAGTAGAGGTGCAAATATACAGAATGTAAATCAAAAAATGTTAGCGTCGCTTGAGCTTCCCGTCCCCCCACTATCACTCCAAAACCAATTTGCTGCAAAAATTATTAATATTAAAAAATGATACAATTTATAACAGAAAGGAGAATTAATATGTTATCATATATTGAATTAGAAAACTTTAAGTCGCTTACTGATTTTAAAATAGATTTTAGGTCTAAGGGGGGCGTTCCCAAAAAATTGGCTTTTATTTATGGCGAAAATGGTTCTGGTAAAACTAATTTAGTGAGTGCCATATTGTTTTTAAGCCAAAGTTTACATACCTTATCAAATTACTTAAAGTTGCAAGATTTAAGCAATAATGGCATGCCTGATTTTATTTCTGAAATTGATGAACCAGAAATAAGAGAACAAATTTTTAAAGACTTAATCGGCAAAAAGCTACCGCCTCTATCGAGTTTGATACAAGAAAACATAACAATAGACTGTAACGACAATATGAGATTAAAGATAGGGTTTTATATCGATGAAATTGAAGGTTCGTATGAACTGATATTTAATGATTCATCAGTGGTTTTTGAAGAGTTAAGATATATAGTAAATGAACGCGTTGGCGTTTTATACAGTATAAGTGAGCAAGCGCTTAAATTTAGTTCTGCTCTTGTTTTAAATTCAAAATACAAAAGTGAACTAAAAGATAAAATCAAAATGTACTGGGGCAAACATACTTTCATGAGCATTATTTACAATGAAATATATGCTAAAAACCAAACTTTTATAAACAAGTCTTTAGGTACAAGTTTTGCCAAGGTGTTAAGCTTTTTCAGCACAATCTCTTTGTCGTGTAAAAATAGTTGGGGAGACAGTATTGCAATATCAACGCCAATAAAAATTGTTCCCAATTTAGTAAGGGGAACTGTTAATTATAAAGAGAAAAAAGAACTATTGGCGATGGAAGTCTTTTTAAATTCAGTTTTTACCCAGTTATATTCTGATATCAAGTGTGTGTTTTATAAGTTTATGAAGAATGATGATGTTTTTTCTTATGAATTATATGTCAAAAAACTGATTGGTTCAAATACTATAGAAGTGCCATTTGTTTTAGAATCAACGGGTACCCAAAAGCTTTTGGAGATTGTCGAGTTTCTCTTGTTATCATTGTTGGGTAGCACTGTAATTGTTGATGAAATGGATAGCGACATTCATGATTTGCTCATTTATGAATTGATGGAAATATTCTTAGAAGCCTTACCAGATTCTTTCGCTAGCCAGTTTATAGCGACAACGCATAATACCTATTTAATGGAAATGGAGAATAAAGTATTACCTAAGGAAAGTTTATACTTTATAACGGTAGATGCTCGTGGTGAAAAGAAAGCCTTATCGCTTGATGACTATGGCTTTAGAACTCAAAAAAATCACAATGTTCGTTCAAAATATTTGAAAGGCGATTATGCGGGGGTCCCCTACACGGGATATTTTGATTTCAGTGAACTCGTTGCCGATTTAAAAGAGGCAATTGGTTAGCAGACATGAAAAGAAAACCTAATAAAACTAAAGTAATGTCAATTGTTCATGGCAAGTCAGAATTCTTAATTTGCAAGTCATTAAAATCAAACCTTAAAATTAAGCACGAAATATATGCAAAAAACAAAGGTAGACATAGCATACAGGTCAATAGTTTATTAAATGAGCTGAATTCAAACAGTTTTAAAATGAGTTTGAAAGCATTTGCTGCAAAGTATGATATAGCGTATGATAACAAGAACAAAAAGTTAATTGATTTTAAACTTTTTATTATTATGGACTTAGATGATTGTAGTAAGGTGCAAGCTGACAAGTTTAAAGATAAATCAATGTTTAAGGGCAACGTGTTATATGACTATATTGTGCCCATTTACAATGACCCTAATTTAGAAAAAACTATGCTTGATGCAGGAATTGACGTAGATAAACGCAAGAAGGTAAAAGCATACATAAAGATATTCCCGACCAGCAAAGGTGATTTAGATATTGATATGGCTAAGGATTTTGTCAAAAAACTAAAAAGATGTAAGTCGTCTAACTTAAGCGAATATTTTGAGTACTGCATTGCTTTAGCGGAGTAGTTAAAAAGGAGACCGCTATGTGTTGTAATTTTGATTTTTTGAAGAAAGAAGATAAGTATAATAGCTTTACTTCGGCTTGTATTGAAGCTGAAAAAAGCATGAAAATATCATATTCTACGGTTGCTATACTTGCACGCAGAGGGCTCGAACTTGCTGTAAAGTGGGTTTTTTCTTATGATGATGAACTGACGCCACCCTATCAAGATAACCTAGCTTCGCTGATTCATGATAGAAATTTTAAAAACATAATCGACTATGACCTGTTTCCAATGATTCGATATATTCAAAAACTTGGCAACAAAGCTGTACATTCGCCCAAGCCCGTCACTAGAGAACAAGCTGTGCTTACCCTTAGAAATTTATTTGAATTTACGTTGTGGATCGATTATTCTTATTCAGAAGAATACGATGAACTAGACTTTGATGAAAGTTTGATTGTCGACAGTGAAAGCGAACAAAAAACAAGAGAAGAACTTAAAAATTTATATCAAAAACTTGGCGAGCAAGATAGAAAACTTGAAGAAGTTATCAATGAAAACAAACAACTTAGACTGTTAAATACTGAAAAGCGCATTAATAATGCCAAGACGCGATCATTTAATGTTGATCAGATTTCAGAATTTAAAACACGTAAAATGTATATAGATCTAGAACTCGAACTTGCCGGCTGGTTAATTGGTACGAACTGTCTTGAAGAAGTTAAGCTACAAGGCATGCCAAATGACACGGGTATTGGCTATGCTGATTATGTTTTGTTTGCCGATAATGGCAAGCCGCTGGCAGTAATAGAGGCCAAAAAGACAAGCGTAAGCCCACGCATTGGTAAAATTCAGGCGCAAAGATATGCAGATGCTTTAGAAAAACAGTATAATTTTCGACCTGTAATTTACTATACCAACGGATTTAACTATTATATTTGGGACGATAAAGCCTATCCCGAAAGGGCAGTCGCCGGCATTTACACCAAAGAAGATTTAGAGCGCCTGCATTATAAGAGAAAAAATAAAAAGTCTTTACAAAATATTGCTATTAATGCAGATATTGCCGGTAGGTATTATCAAAAAGCAGCTATAACTGCGGTAGCTGAAAACATGGCAAAAGGTAGTCGTAAGTCACTACTTGTCATGGCTACTGGCACGGGTAAGACGCGAACGGCGATAGCGATAGTTGATGTTTTCATTAAACATGATTGGGTTAAAAACATCTTATTTTTAGCTGATAGAAAAGCACTTGTTAAACAGGCAAAGAAAAATTTTAAGCTATTACTGCCAGAGCTTTCACTTTGTAATTTACTAGATAGCAAAGATAGCCCTGAAAGCAGAATGGTCTTTTCTACCTATCCGACAATGATGAACGCCATCGATGAAGTTAAAAATAAAGCTAGTGCAAAACTTTTTAGCATTGGTCATTTTGATTTAATAATAATTGACGAAAGTCACAGAAGTATTTATAAAAAGTATCAAGCTATTTTTAATTATTTTGATGCCAATTTATTGGGGCTTACGGCTACACCTAAAAACGATATTGATAAAAACACGTATACCATATTTGACCTTGAAAACAATGTGCCAACCTATTCGTACGAATTCGAAGAGGCGGTTAAAGATGGTTATTTAGTGCCATATCATACCATCGAAACTAAGCTGAAGTTCTTAGAAAAAGGCATACATTATGATGAACTATCTGATGCCGAAAAAGAAGCGTTTGAAGATACTTTTGATGATGACGTAAAAGATATAAGTGGCGCAGCCTTAAACAGCTTTTTATTTAATAAAAATACTGTCGACACAGTTATTAATGACCTTATTACAAAGGGCTTAAAAGTTGAAGGCGGCGACAAGCTCGGCAAGACAATCATTTTTGCCAAAAACAAAAACCATGCTGAATTTATAATAGACCGGTTTAACGCATTATACCCTGAATATCACGGTAACTTTGCAAAGGCGATTTATACTGGCATCAGTTATGTCGAAAGCACCATGGAAGACTTTGAAGTTAAAACAAAACTGCCTCAGATCGCGGTATCAGTAGATATGCTCGACACAGGCATTGATATCCCCGAAATACTCAACCTAGTATTTTTTAAGAAAGTTAGATCAAAGACTAAGTTTTGGCAGATGATCGGTAGGGGTACCAGACTTTGCGAAAACCTGCTTGGCACGGGTATTCATAAAAAAGATTTTAGAATATTTGATTACTGCGGCAATTTTGATTTTTTCAGAGCCAATAAAAATGGCGTAGAGGTAAAAAATGTAAAATCGCTTACCGAGAGATTATTTAATATTCGGGTTGCGCTTATTAGAGAACTTCAGCATATAGACTATCAAAATGATAGATATATAGAACATAGAAACAAACTAATTTCTGATATTGTCGCTGAAATAAAAGCCATTGATGAAACCAAGTTTAATGCAAGGCTTAATCTTAAATACCTACATAAGTTTAACAAGGCTGCTAGTTTTAAGGCGCTTTCAGATGGCGATGTAAGAGAACTTGACGAATTTGTCGCCCCCCTTGTAATGCCAATATCAGATGACGAACTTGCCAAAAGATTTGATTATTTGGTGTATGCAATAGAATATGCCGATTTAAAGGGCGAACCCAATCTAAGGCATCAAAAGAAGCTAATGAACACCGCAGAAAAACTTGCAACAAAGGGGACAATCAAAAAAGTTAAAGAACAACAAAAAATAATTAACGAACTACAGACAAACGCTTACTTTGAAAATGCAGACCTATTTCAGCACGAAATAGTCAGACTAGCCCTAAGAGATTTGATCAAATTTTTAGACAGTGATTCAAACCAAATTTACTATACTGATTTTGAAGACGAGGTCATAGAAGTTAAAGAAAATGCCGGTCAATACGGTGTAAACGACATGGCGAGCTATCGCAAAAAAGTCAATAATTATCTGCGCGAACATCAAAGTGATATCGCAATATATAAGCTTAGAAATAATAAGCCGTTAACAGTTGACGATATAAAATACTTTGAAAAAGTACTTTGGCATAAACTGGGCACAAAGTCAGATTTTGAAAAAGAATTTGGCAATCAGCCACTAATTAATATCGTTAGCAGCTTGGTGGGGCTCGACCCAAAAGCCGCAAACGAACTATTTTCTGAATTTATATCAGATGAAAGTTTAAATAGCGACCAAATTAGTTTTGTAAAACTAATAGTGGATTATGTCATAAAAAATGGCAGCATAGATAAAAACCTATTAAACGAATATCCATTTACCAAAAAGGGCAATATCAGTCACTTGTTTGATGGAAAAATTGATGTTGCCAAGAAAATTATTGAAGTGATAGATGGCATTAATTCAAGGCTTGTGGTTTAATGGGGGTTAAGTATTTGTCGGGCTTTATGAGTAAAAAACGGGCAAATAAATTTTGTTTTTGTGCTTTATAATATGCCTAGTTATAAATGAGATAAACAATGAACTCAAAAATCACAAAAGTCAACGATCACAAATATAGCATTTCAATTGATGGTTCTAGTATTGGTTATATTGAAACGTATGAAAATAAATTTCACAGCAGCAATTGTTATTTAAGGCTTAATCTTATAGAATACGAAAAGATGGTTGCTAGCCGTATTTTTGATGAAATCTCAAGGCAAGAGGATAAACCCTTGCAAATGATGCTAAACGCTAGCGACAAAGAAAAAATTGCTTTTATTAAAAGTGGTGGCTTTGTCTGTAAAAGAAAATGCTATGATGTAGTGGTTACGATTGATGATTTAATATATAGAAGCAATCAGCAGGTGGCTCTAAATTACTGTCAGTATGGCAGTGGTGAATATAGGCAATGCGCCCGTTTAATGTATCATCACTATAAAAAAACACATCAAAATATTAACCCTTTAACAGCTTCTTGTGAAGACTTTATGTCGATACTGCCGAAAGATGCGTTTTACCAAAAATATAATTCTAAAATAGCAAGTGTAATTTTTGTAGAAGATAATGAAATTGCTTATATCTGCCTATCAGATACAAAAAATGCTTTAGATTTTGTATATGCAGTGATCTGCGAACTATTTAATAAGTATAGCCGCATTGTTTTTGAATGTGATCATGTCGATAATAGTGCTATGCAGTTTATCAGTATGTTTAATGTTGACTTAAGTCGTTCTTATAATACTTATATAAAAGAAAAAAAGTAAGGTGAGATAAAATGAGAAGTGTCTTTGTAATAGGCGATAGTATTTCAATTGACTATGGCCCTTATCTAAAAGAAAAACTAGCGACCAAATGCAATTATGCCAGAAAGGGCATACCGCCATTAAATATTTTTGATGATGCCAATGCAGGTGATAGCAGCATGGTCTTAGATTATTTAAAAATGCAGCAGGCCTTGGGCACTCAATACGATATTGTATTATTTAATTGTGGCTTACACGATGTGAGGCTAGATAGAGAAACCTTAAAAATAAATATAGACGAAAATACTTATCGCGATAATCTAACTAAAATTGTTGATATATTACAAAAAATGGCGAATAAAGTTATTTGGCTGTCGACCACACCGATTGTTGACAAAATACACAATGATCGCGCTTTTGGTTTTTATCGCCTAGAAGAAGATATACAAAAATATAATAATATTGCCCATAGTATCATGAAAAAACGGGGTATAAATACGATAGATTTATTTGAGTTTACAACGCAACTAGAAGGCGATATTTACTTTGACCACGTACATTTTAAAGATAATATCAGTGAATTACAAGCTGACTACATTTTTCAATCTCTAAATAAAATAGCTTATTAATCGCCAATCAACAAGAAAGACAATAGGATGCGATCACTATATAAGTATAATAAAACTAAACTAATTATTTCAATTGTCCTGTTTATATTAGCCATTATTTTTTTAGCCCCGATAATGCTAAATACATTAAAATCGGTCACAGAAACAGCCATTACGCCAGATAGAAGTTTTGGCTATGGCATAGAAAAGCTAGCAGAAATTAGACAAATATATGGGCCAGAGGGCGCTAATAAGTATTTTTTCACACGCTTTAGCTATGACTTAATATGGATGGCAATTTACACTTTCTTTTTTATCAATCTACTGGCATTTTTATTAGATGGCTTAAAGGCGAAATGGCTACTCGTAATAAAAGCCTTACCCTTTATTTCTGTTATCTTTGATCTATTTGAAAACAGTCTGTGTTCGATCTACTTTTTTAACGGTCAAACAGCCGTAGGTAAAATGGCAGCCCTAGCAAGCCGTATTAAATGGTATAGTTTACTGCTGATTTTTATATTGGTAATTTTATTGAGCATTTATAAAATTTATCAAAAAATAAGAGCATATTGACAGTTTTGTGACACCTTAATGTGTACTTTAAGGTGACTTTTCTATTATTTATCCAATATAATATATTTAATTGAAACTGTTCAGTCGAAAAGTACTGCTTTGTGTCATCTCAATAGAAAAGCTAGTGAAGTAGAGAGGGCGTATTTAAAAACTGAGATTTCTCGACTACGCTCGAAATGACAGCGGGTGAGATTTCTCGACTACGCTCGAAATGACAGCGGGTGAGATTTCTCGACTACGCTCGAAATGACAGCGGGTGAGATTTCTTGACTACGCTCGAAATGAAAACTTGACCGAATAGACACATTTAATCAGTTTAGGAGGACATCATGAAAAAATTAATTACAGCACTTATGATAACGATATTAGCATTTGGCTTGGTAGCCTGTTCGACAGAAAAAGCTAATACAAATAAACAGACCACTGTGACGCCAGCAACCACTGCTAAAGTCGAACAAACAGCAAGCTTTCAAAACAAAAACTATATAAAATACGTCGATGTCACAGACATTAAAACAGACATCACTAAATTAGGTGGCAATTACAGCAAGTATTATAGTAAGTATATTCAGTATATTGCGCCTAACGGCAAGCCAATCACCATTGTGGCGGCAGACAAAGTAACAGACGAACAAGTGCTTAAGGCCTACAATGTGCTCAGCTTTTATTTAACAGATTATGGCAACTATAAAAAAGCAGCCATTGCCAATACAATGGCAGACAAAGGCGCTGTCTTAAATATGCCAAATGGCGCAGATGGCGACGGCGGCACACCCGATGCAGCTTTAATGGGTCAACCGCTTTATCAAATGGAAACCCCCGTAGCTGGCAACAAGTGGTACCAACAAAATGATTATAGCCACCGTGACGCATCATATGAAGAAATCTTCCACATGGTGCACGATTACGGCATTGGCACAACGCAAAACCCAGGCGCACTGCCAGAACTTTCTCAAAAAATTAAAGCCGGTATGGATAAGGCACTACCAAAAAACAAGGCTGATTGGGGCAACAAAGGCCTTTGGGGTTTAGGTTCAAGAGATTGGTTATTAGAACTGTCTAAAGAGGGCAGTTTAGAACAAGAATACATCGTCGGGGGCATTGATTCTTTCTACGGTCTATGGGCGGCCTACACCGAAAGTGACAAAGGCATGTGGGGTATGTATGTACCTAAAAACAGAGCAGACGTCAAACAAAAAGATCAGCCAGCATACGACATAATTACCAGCTTTTTAGGCGAAAACCTAACTTATTTAGAACGTATAACACCAGAATTTGAAGGCACTTTCAAAATGAGCTTAGATACGGCAGAACCCTATACTTACAAATCACAGTATTTGCAAAATGCTAGGTTGACAGGTGATAAAAATTCAAACCTTTCAGGCAATGATCTTGACAATATTTTGTTAGGCAACAAAGGCAATAACACAATAGACGGCAAGTCAGGTAACGACATTGTTCAATTTAGTGGTTCATCAACAGAATATAGCATTACTAAAAATGGCGATACTGTCGTCGTAAAAGACAATCATGCACGCGATGGTGAAAATAGCTTAAAAAATATTGAAATTTTAAGGTTTACTGACAAAGATTTAGCTGTAAGTTTCAATTAAAATCTAGGAGGCTACTATGATTAAGCACGTTAAAAAGATTAGCTTACTATTAGTTTTAATTGCTGTTTTTAGTACACTTGTCGGCTGTAACTCGACAACTGACCAACTAGCTACTTTACAAATAACATCGAACGATTTTTCGCCGCAAAAGGGCATAGATATTGCTAAATTTAGATCACTTTTGATTGCAGATTTAAAAGCAGCTGACATCAAAGGTGACATTGCCTCCAATGTTGAGATTAAAGAAATCACAACAAAGCGAATTTGGCAAAATGATAGCGTTCAACTGTTTGATGTCAAATTAGAATACGCCGCATTTTATAGTATTGCAATTGTAAAAGACAATGAAATTATCGGTATGCTTAACGGCATGCCAGTAGAATCAGTCTTTATAGCCGATTTAGATCACGACAACCACTACGAAGTCTATGCAGATGTCTTTTTCGGTTCAGGCATTGTCAATGAACTTATTTTAGGTTTTAATATAGCAGACCACCGCATATATGAACTGTCTAAGCGCATGGAAAAAGATTATCACCTATATATTGAAGAAGGCGTTTTAATGGTTGATAGCACCCCCTTTGGTG
>PDWJ01001668.1_pt1 | contig 26451 bp, 19 predicted proteins | sample 1430881 | NCBI WGS metagenome assembly PDWJ01 (sample SAMN01162460, study PRJNA174530) | Oral metagenome, whole genome shotgun sequencing project. | biome: Marine environment; feature: Marine mammal; material: Swab sample of the gingival sulcus; isolation source: swab sample of gingival sulcus...
TGTCAAAGTTGTTTTTCCGTGGTCTACGTGTCCTATTGTTCCAATGTTTACGTGTGGTTTCGTTCTTTCAAATTTTTGCTTGGCCATTTTTTCCTCCTATTTTCCCAATACATCTTCCGCTATTCCGCGCGGAACTTCCTGGAAGTGATCAAATTCCATTGTATAATTTCCCCTACCTTGCGTTTTTGATCTTAGGTCTGTAGCGTATCCAAACATGGATGCAAGTGGGATATATGCTCTGATAGTTTGCATTCCGTAGTCGCTATCCATTCCATCTAGGTTTCCTCGTCTTGCGTTTATGTCGCCAACAACGTCACCGATGTATTCTTCCGGAACAACTACCTCTACCTTCATATAAGGTTCAAGCAATACTCCGCCACCTTTTTTAACTGCGTCTTTCAACGCCATAGACGCGGCTAGCTTAAACGCCATTTCAGATGAGTCTACTTCGTGGTATGAGCCATCATATAGTTCAACTGTCAAGTCAACTATCTCGTAACCACCTAGTGGTCCGTTTTGCATAGCTTCCCTAATACCTTCATCAATCTTAGGAATATATTCCTTTGGAATAGCTCCACCTGTGATAGAATTGATAAAAGTATAGCCTTTTCCTGGTTCTGCTGGGGTAACCTTAATCTTAACGTGACCGTATTGTCCCCTACCGCCTGATTGTTTAGCGTATTTGTAATCAATATCTGCTGGTTTTGTAATAGTTTCTTTGTAAGAAACCTGAGGAGCTCCAATGTTTGCCTCTACTTTAAACTCTCTGAGCAATCTGTCTACAATTATTTCTAAGTGAAGTTCTCCCATTCCAGCTATAATTACCTGTCCTGTGTCTGTGTCAGACCAAGTTCTAAATGTTGGGTCTTCCTCGGCTAGTTTAGCTAGTGCTATACCCATCTTCTCCTGACCAGCCTTCGTCTTAGGCTCTATCGCCACATTTATAACTGGGTCTGGAAATTCCATCTTCTCCAATATTATGGGAGCTTCTTGGTCACAGAGGGTATCTCCTGTTGTTGTATGCTTTAAACCAACTGCAGCAGCGATGTCTCCTGAGTAAACTTTTTTGATTTCCTCTCTTTTGTTCGCGTGCATTTGAAGTATACGCCCAATTCTTTCCTTCTTGTCCTTTGTAGAGTTATAGCAGTACGAACCAGATTCCAAAGTTCCTGAATATACCCTAAAGAATGAAAGCCTTCCAACATAGGGGTCTGTCATTATTTTGAATGCCAATGCAGAGAACTTTTCTTCATCAGAAGTTTCTCTAGTTAGGTTTTCACCATCGTAAGTTCCCGCAACAGCCTTTACATCTAGTGGTGAAGGCATATATTTAACTATACCATCCAAAAGTAGCTGAACACCCTTGTTCTTATAAGCGGTTCCGCAGAATACTGGAACTATCTCATTAGCTATTGTAGCTACTCTCAAAGCGTCTTCTAATTCTTTGATTGTTATCTCCTCGCCCTCAAGATACTTATCCATTAATTCTTCTGAGGTTTCAGATATAGCTTCTACAAGGACATTTCTCGCCTCTTCTGCCTCACCCTGCATATCTGCTGGGATTGGTTCTCTAGTTATCTTTTCTCCCAATTCATCATTGTATATTACAGCCTCCATAGCTAGAAGGTCGATAACCCCCTTAAATGTGCCTTCCGCACCTATTGGGAGCTGAACAGGTATAGCGTTAGCTTGTAGCCTGTCCCTCATCATTGTAACTACTCTGTTAAAATTAGCACCTGTTATGTCCATCTTATTTACAAAGGCCATTCTAGGTACTTCGTATTTGTTTGCCTGTCTCCAAACTGTTTCCGATTGTGGTTCTACTCCACCTTTTGCACAAAAAACTGCAACAGATCCATCAAGTACCCTGAGAGAACGTTGTACCTCTACCGTGAAGTCAACGTGCCCCGGCGTATCTATAATGTTTACTCTATGTCCCAACCACTGGCAAGTAGTTGCTGCTGAAGTTATGGTTATTCCACGCTCTTGCTCTTGGTCCATCCAGTCCATAGTAGCGGAGCCTTCGTGCGTCTCGCCAATTTTGTGCGTTTTTCCAGTGTAGTAGAGAATACGTTCGGTAGTAGTGGTTTTTCCGGCATCGATATGAGCCATAATTCCTATGTTTCTAGTCATTTTCAATGAAAACTCTCTGCCCATAAGTATCCTCCTTTCCGATAATGAGCGGGTGTGCTTACGCCACCCGCTTCTCAACTGACGAGCCTGAGCCCGTTTCCTTGTCTACCATTTGTAGCTCGCAAACGCTCTGTTTGCTTCCGCCATCTTGTGGACGTCTTCTTTTTTCTTCACAGACGCACCTGTGTTATTTGCGGCATCCATGATCTCTTTAGCCAATCTTTCTCTCATGGTTTTTTCGCCACGCTTGATTGTGTAAGTTGTAATCCACCTAATTCCAAGAGTCTTTCTTCTCTGTGGTCTAACTTCAACGGGAACCTGGTAGTTTGCTCCACCAACCCTTCTTGATCTTACTTCAAGTACAGGCATGATATTGTCCATAGCCTTGTTGAAAACTGTGAGTGGGTTCTCTCCAGTTTTTTCAGCAATCATATCCATTGCCCCGTAAACAATTTTCTGCGCTACACCCTTCTTGCCATCCTGCATAATCTGGTTAATTAGCTTTGTAAGCATCTTTGAACCATAGACTGGATCTGGCAAAATCTCACGCTTTGGTGCCTTTGATTTTCTTGACACTTCTCTTCCCTCCTCGTCTTCTTTCGGTACTCAACCGCAGACAACTCACTACGAGCCCCTACGCTTGTGGTGTCGGTTTTGAACATCTATATGAACAATCCCGATACTACTTTTTCTTTGGCCTCTTAGCTCCGTACTTAGATCGGGCTTGTTTCTTATCAGCTACTCCTTGCGTATCCAATACACCTCTGATAACGTGATAACGTACACCAGGTAGGTCCTTTACCCTACCACCTCTGATCAACACAACGCTGTGTTCTTGTAAATTGTGACCCTCACCAGGAATGTAAGCTGATACTTCCATACCATTGGTAAGCCTAACCCTAGCAACCTTTCTCAAAGCTGAGTTCGGCTTCTTGGGAGTCATAGTCTTTACAAGAGTACAAACGCCTCTCTTCTGTGGAGAACTTTGCTTCACAGCTGTACGCTTTAGAGTGTTAAAAGTCCTCTGAAGTGCAGGAGATTTGCTTTTTCCCTTTTTCTGGTTTCTGCTCTTTCTTATCAACTGATTAATAGTTGGCATTCTTTCACCTCCTTTTCGATGAATTTTTTATTTCAGCTGCCACAGCAGCACCTATATCTATACCTGTCATTGCGCCAAGTTCCTTCATGGTCTCAACGAAAAACACAGCTAAACCATTCTTTTCAGCAAATTCTATTACTGGCCGAGTTACGAACGAATCCGCATCTTTTGCTACGTAAACCTTTGTTACAAGGCCACGCTTCATACAACGATTTGTCTCCTTCAAGCCAACACAAAAGACTGGCGTCGTGTTATCATTAAAATCATTCATTTAGAATCCCCGATTCTTCAGACACTCCAAAAGTTTGCCTTTGATTGGCACGCTTAATGCAGTGTAGCACTATTGTCAAGCATTGTCAACAAAAGTTTCTGGTTATTACAGAGTTTTTTCAATGTACTCTTATTCAGCTTCAACTTCTTCAGGCAAAACTTCTACCGTATTTTCTTCCGAAATCGACTCTTCGTCATCGATACCACCTACCCTAAGATTCACGCCTGAAGTAGGTTTTACGTCTACCGATGTATAAACTTTCATGCCAGTTCCAGCAGGTATCAGTTTACCGATTATGACATTTTCCTTGAGTCCAACAAGGTTATCCTCTTTACCCCTTATAGCAGCATCTGTCAATACCCTGGTAGTCTCTTGGAATGACGCTGCAGATAAGAAGGAATCAGTAGCTAGAGATGCCTTTGTTATTCCCAAAATAACATCCGTTTTAGTAGCTGGCTCTTTGCCTTCCTCTACTAGCTTCTCATTTACTTGCTTAAATTCGCTCGCGCTTATAAGTGACCCAGGAACAAAGTTTGAATCATTAGGTTCTTTTACTATGACCTTGCTTAACATCTGCTTGATTATGATTTCAATGTGTTTGTCAGCAATGTTTTCTCCCTGAAGCCTATAGACCCTCTGTACCTCTTTTGTAATATATTCTTGAACGCCCTTAACTCCAACAATTCTCAAGATGTCAGCTGGGTAAAGCGAACCCTTAGTCAATGCGTCTCCAGCTTTAACCGTTTGTCCCTCGTCGACGAGCAATGTTGAGCCGTATACGATTTGTTCAGAAACGCTATGTCCGTCTTCACCAGTTATTACGATTTCAGATTTCTTTTCACCATGCTCAAAAGAAACAACCCCGTCAATTTCAGCAATCAAAGCCATACCCTTTGGTTTCCTGGCTTCGAAAAGCTCTTCAACCCTTGGAAGACCTTGAGTTATATCGTTTCCTGCTACACCACCTGAGTGGAAGGTTCTCATTGTAAGCTGTGTTCCCGGCTCTCCTATAGACTGTGCAGCTATGATTCCAACAGATTCTCCAACATTTACAGGCTTCTGATTAGCTAAGTTTACACCGTAACACCTTGCACAAACACCATGCTTAGCCTCACAGCTGAGGACCGAACGAACTTTTGCGCTCTTTATGCCAGCATCTTCTATCTCTTTAGCCAATTCTTCACTTACTAACATATTTTTGTGAGCTAGAATCTCTCCGGTTTCGGGATGAACTATGTTTTCAGCCATGTGCCTGCCCTTGATTCTATCCCTGAGAGGTACTATTACGGCCTTATCGTCAATTATATCTTTTACTTCGATATAATTTTCAGTTCCACAATCGTCTTCTCTTACAATTATGTCTTGAGATACATCTACCAAACGCCTGGTCAAATATCCAGAGTCCGCAGTTCTTAGAGCTGTATCGGCGTTACCCTTTCTAGCTCCTGTAGTCGATATAAAGTACTCAAGTACAGAAAGCCCTTCTCTAAAGTTAGATACGATTGGTATTTCAACAGTTTCACCCCTTGTGTTAGACATGAGCCCACGCATTCCCGCAAGCTGTCTTATCTGGTTCTCTGTACCCCTGGCTCCAGAAGTCGCCATTATATTTATGTTGTTCTTTTTATCTAGCCCCTTCATAAGTGCCTTGGTAACATCTTTTGTTGTCTTTTCCCAAATGTCTACTATAGCCTGGTGTTTTTCTTCGTCCTTATAGAGACCTCGTCTATATTTTTTCTCGATTAAAGCTACCTTTTCTCTGGCTTCTTCAATTAAGTCCGTCTTTTCTTCTGGAACTACCATGTCTGAAACAGAAACCGAAATAGCTCCCTGAGTAGAGTAGTGGAATCCAATTTCCTTTATGTCGTCAAGCATTTCAGACGTCCTAGTATTTCCAAGCCTAACGTAGCAACGAGCAATTATCTCTTCAAGTTTTTTCTTAGTACACTCAAAGTCTATCTCTATTGAATAAGGATCTTTTTCACGATCTACAAAACCGAGTTCTTGAGGTATCTTTTGATTGAAGATAAACCTACCAACGGTGCTCTCAACCAAGGCTTTGCTTCCATCTTTTGCCTCAACTCTTACCTTAACCCTCTCATGCAATGTTACGACCTTATTTCTATAAGCCATAACCATCTCATCTACGTCTGAATAAATCTTGAGTTCTTCTCTTTCGTTTTCTTCTTCGTAGTCCATGGTTAGGTAATAAGCACCCAAGACCATGTCCTGAGAAGGTTTAGTGATAGGCGACCCATCCTTAGGGGTCAAGATGTTATTTACGGATAGCATTAAGAACCTTGCTTCTGTCTGAGCTTCAACAGAAAGTGGAACGTGCACAGCCATCTGGTCTCCATCAAAGTCAGCGTTATAAGCTGTACAAACCAGTGGGTGTAACCTTATAGCCTTACCGTCTATCAATACAGGCTCAAACGCCTGTATCCCCAATCTGTGAAGTGTCGGCGCACGGTTTAATAGCACTGGGTGATCTTTGATAACTTCTTCAACGACATCCCAAACAACCGGATCTAGCCTGTCTATCATAGCCTTTGCACTCTTCATATTGTTAGCGAGTTTTAATTCTCCAAGCCTATTTACTACGAATGGTTTAAACAATTCTAAAGCCATATTTTTAGGCAGACCACACTGATAAAACTTTAGCTCTGGTCCTACAACAATTACTGAACGACCAGAATAGTCAACCCTCTTTCCAAGTAGGTTCTGTCTAAATCTACCATGTTTCCCCTTAAGCATATCTGATAGGGATTTTAGATCCCTGTTTCCAGGTCCTTTTACAGATCTCCCCCTTCTACCGTTGTCAATCAAAGAGTCAACAGCCTCTTGGAGCATCCTCTTCTCGTTTCTACAAATTATTTCAGGAGCCTTTATTTCCTGCAATCTTGCAAGACGTTTGTTTCTATTTATAACACGCCTATATAGATCGTTTAGGTCTGAGGCTGCAAACCTTCCACCATCTAATTGGACCATAGGTCTCAAATCAGGCGGGATTACTGGAACAACGTCAAGTATCATCCACTCGGGTTTATTGTTTGAATTTATAAATGATTCAACCACGTCAAGCCTTCTTATAGCCTTGGTCTTTTTCTGTCCAGTTGAATTCTCGACTACTTCCCTAAGCTCTTCAGAAAGTTTTGTCAAGTTGATGTTCTTTAAAACCTTTTTAACGGTTTCAGCTCCCATCCCTGCCTTGAACCTATCGCCATAGAGCTTTTTGTATTCAAAGTGTTCTCTCTCGTCTAAAATTTGTTTTTCTTTAAGGTCTGTATCACCTGGATCGTAAACCATATATGATGAGAAATACAAAACCTTCTCTAAATCTCTAGGAGACATATTGAGCAATATTCCCATTTTGGAAGGTATTCCCTTGAAATACCATATGTGGGATACGGGGGCGGCTAGTTTAATGTGACCCATTCTCTCACGTCTTACTTGAGACTTTGTAACCTCAACACCACACTTATCACAGATGATTCCCCTGTACTTTATGCGCTTATACTTTCCACAGCTGCACTCCCAATCTTTTTGAGGGCCGAAGATAGCTTCACAGAAAAGCCCGCCCTTCTCGGGTTTGTGAGTCCTGTAATTAATAGTTTCTGGCTTAGTAACTTCTCCGCGTTCGCCTCTAGACCACTCGAGAATCTTCTCGGGGGAGGCCAATCCTATTCTTATAGAATCAAATTCATTATTCTTAACCAAGGCTATTCTCCCTTCTCTTCATGATCTTCTACTTTAAATTCAGTTTCTTCTTCATCAAATTCTTCCTCTATTTCCTCAGATGAGTCCATATCCTCAAAGTTTTCAAATCCCGTCACTTGCATTTCCACCTCATCTGCACCTGCATCTTCACCTTCTTCAACATCTTTGTAATCCGCTTCCGCATCCTCAGAAAGATCATTTATATGCTCATCTCTTAAAAAGGTATCAGAAACATCTTCGGGGCTCTTCACGAGTTCGACATCCAAGGCTAAAGATTGTAACTCTTTAACCAAAACCTTAAACGATTCTGGAACACCTGGAGTAGGAACGCTTGCACCCCTTATAATCTGCTCATACGCCTGAACCCTACCAATTACATCATCCGATTTTACGGTTAGGATTTCCTGAAGTGTATGAGCTGCTCCATATGCCTCAAGTGCCCAAACCTCCATCTCACCAAATCTCTGACCACCAAACTGAGCCTTACCACCAAGTGGTTGCTGGGTCACTAGAGAGTAAGGTCCAACAGATCTAGCATGAAGTTTGTCATCTACCAAGTGGTGTAGCTTTAGCATGTACATATACCCTACCGTAGCCTTGTTATCAAACAATTCTCCAGTTCTTCCGTCTCTGACCTCTAGTTTTCCATCCCTAGGTTGTCCCGCTTCCTCTAAAAGATCCATGATGTCGTACTCGTCTGCGCCATCAAATACCGGAGTAGCTATGTGCCATCCTTTAGATTTTGCTGCAAGACCCATGTGAACCTCTAGAACCTGTCCGATGTTCATCCTCGAAGGTATTCCAAGTGGGTTTAGCACGACTTCAATTGGGGTTCCGTCGTTCAAGAATGGCATATCTTCTCTAGGTAGTATCTTAGAGATAACACCCTTGTTACCGTGTCTTCCAGCCATCTTATCTCCAACAGATATCTTCCTCTTCTTAGCTATATAAACCCTTATCATCTTATTTACGCCAGGAGAAAGTTCGTCGCCTTGATCTCTGTCATATTTTTTAACGTCTATTACTATTCCGCTCTCTCCGTGTGGAACTCTTAGTGACATATCCTTAACTTCTCTCGACTTCTCACCAAATATAGCTCTTAAGAGTTTGTCCTCAGGTGTTGGATCAGTTTCTCCTTTAGGAGTTACCTTACCTACTAAAATATCTCCGGGATTAACTTCTGCGCCAACCCTTATTATTCCTTCGCCATCTAACTCTCTTAAAGCCTCAGGAGATATGTTAGGTATGTCATTTGTTATTTCCTCAGCTCCAAGCTTTGTCTCTCTGGCTTCAGATTCGTATTTTTCTATATGTATGGAAGATAGTGTATCGTGTGTTACAAGCTCCTCGCTTATTAGGATTGCGTCCTCATAGTTATAACCTTCCCAAGTCATAAATGCTATTAGAAGGTTTGCACCTAGAGAAATCTCTCCTAAATCAGTAGACTGTCCATCCGCTAATAGGTCTCCAACCTTTACCTTATCTCCTTTTTTGACAATTGGAACATGACCTATGCAAGTTCCTTGGTTAGAACGCCTATAAGTTAGGAGTTCATATTCATCTTGTTCTCCTCCCTTAACGTCTATAACTATCTTTTCCGCACTTACATATGATACTTGACCAGCGCGCTTAGCACTAATTATGGCTCCAGAGTCCTTTCCGGCAATGTATTCCATTCCAGTACCTACTATCGGAGCTTGTGCCCTAACTAGTGGAACAGCCTGCCTCTGCATGTTAGATCCCATAAGAGCCCTTGTAGCGTCGTCGTTCTCTAGGAAGGGGATCATTGATGTAGCAACTGAAACCATCTGCTGTGCTGCCACTTCCATATAATCTATCTTTTCAGCTGGGAAGGCAGCTATCTCCGCTTGGTTACGCCCTACTATTCTGTCATTTATAAAGCAGCCGTTCTCATCTAATGGTTCTGTAGCTGGAACAACAATTGCTAGGTCTTCAATGTCCGCTGTTATGTATACAACTTCATCTGTAACCCTCTTGTTTTCCTTGTCAACAACCCTATAAGGAGTTTCGATAAATCCATAGTTATTGACCCTCCCAAATATGCTCAAGTATCCTATTAGACCTATGTTTGGTCCCTCTGGAGTCTCGATTGGACACATCCTTCCATAGTGAGAGTGGTGAACGTCCCTTACGTCAAATCCAGCCCTCTCTCTAGAAAGACCGCCAGGTCCTAGTGCAGATAATCTTCTCTTGTTAGTTAACTCTGCTATTGGATTTGTCTGATCCATAAACTGTGACAATTGAGAGCTACCAAAGAATTCCTTTATGGCAGCGTTTACAGGCCTTATGTTTATCAAATCCTGCAACACTATTGAATCTGCGGGGCTTGTCGTCATTCTCTCTCTAGCAGTTCTTTCAAGCCTAGCAAGACCTATTCGCATTTGGTTTTGCAGTAGTTCGCCAACAGACCTAATCCTCCTGTTTCCTAGGTGGTCTATATCATCAGTATGACCTATTCCGTATGGAAGTCCAAGGAAATAGCTGACAGACGCTATTATGTCGTCTTCAGTTATATACTTTGGAACTATAGAGTATGACTCTGAACTCACTATGTTGTCCCTACCACCAAAGACGAGGTATTTGTTAAAGTCTACATACACTAGCTCGCAGTCAACCTTCATCTGAACGTGGTTTTTGACGGTTTTTCCATATCGGTCCCTATAGCTGTATCCGATTATATCGTTACCGACAAAGTTCTTGTCTGGTCTGTATATTATCTTTCCATCTTCTACAGTTGTCTTTCCGTAATCCGCATCCCTTGTTATGCTTATGTTAGGCGCTTTTATACCCCTGATTTCTATTTCGTGAGTAGAGTTAGACGGAACCGGAATCATTTTGCTTACAATGTGAAGCGTTGTCTTCCTGTGAACCTTCTCCTTATCAGGTCTTGTAACCTCATACTCTAGAGTCTCTTCTCCAAAAAATCCTTTATTTGGAGAAAACCTTAGTCTGCCATTTTCAAACTTGACGCTCCCCCTCTTAGGTTGAGAGAGAAACTTGACCTTGGAATTTGCGCCAAAGTAAATGCTTAAGGGCTTGTCAATTCCACCTATCTTTTGGTCCCTGCTCACAACAATGCTAAAGCCCTTATCTATTCGTCTTCCATCAGGTCGCCCTATAGAATAACGTATATCGTCCTCTCCAACAAAATTTTTCTTGGGTGTATATTCTAGGTAGGTTACGTTGTTAGCACCTTTTTCTTCAGTTATAACCTTTACTTTTCCGTTCTTTGGTTTAGACACAACTTCAACATTTACTGAAGAGTTGCTAACCATAAGGGTTATTTCATCGTTTACATTCCCCAGCTTCTTAGAGGCAACTACTACAATTTTTGCTCTCTTATGGTGTTTTTTGCCAGCAGAACCTTGGTAGTCAAACTCAAAGAAATCCTGACCTACAAAGTTTTTGTTAGGTCTGTAAGTGATGTATCCATCCCTTATTTCGCACTCACCATTTTCAGGTTTTTCAGTTATATTAGTAACCTTATCTTCTTCTAATACTATTGTTTCGTTTGAGTTTACATATATATTGTCATCTTTTACCAAAACAACATAGGTCTTGATTTCCTTCTCATCCGTTTCATCTTGGTAAGAGAATATATCCCTACCACTGAACCCTGGATTTGGAACATAAGAAACCCTTCCATCTTCTATTTTTATCTTTCCATGCTTAGGTTTTTCTTTAAACTTTAACTTCTTCTCTTCAGTACTAGCAAATACTACTTCTTCATCAACGTGGGCAACTAAAGAATCTCCATCTATACTTACAACTATCTTATTCTCTCTCTTCTTTCCATTCTTTTCAGAGAAAAATTCAAAAACATCGTTGCCCTTAGCATCTTCGTTTGGCACATATATGACCTTAGATCCTGTGAGAGAAACCTTTCCAAGCTTTGGTTTCTTGGTAAATACAACCTTTGAGTAAGCAACATCTACTTCTAACTTCTCTCCTTCAGCAAGAGGAAGGATATTTCCTACTACGTTCGCAGTAAAGAATTTATTTATCTTAACTCCATCATCACCCATTACAGAATACTTTACCTTGTCTTTTCCGATAAAGTTACCCTTGGGCGCGTAAGTGATTACCCCATCCTTGAGCTTGCTTGTTCCGTTCTTAGGTTTACCGACTAGCTTGAGTTTAGATGGGTCTACCCCCTTAACAACGTATTCAACAGGAACGTTTACTTCAGTATTAACTGAGTTGTCCTCAACAGATATGGTTACTAAGAATATCTTCTTTTCTTCTCCAGTTTTTTCAACACTGTATTTAACTATGTCCTTCCCAGTGAAGTTGTCCTTAGGAATGTACTCTACCTTGCCGTCTTTTACCCTAGCAGAACCGTTTTTAGCCTTTCCAACTATCTTGACTTTTTCATTATCAGTATCTACTTCTCTTATAACTATCTTTTCAGCTATTGTAGTTACAAGGCTATTATCTTCAACATATACCACAACGGTCTTTTCTACTGCTTTTTTAGACCTTCCCTTGGTTTCTTCGTATACGAACATATCTGTTCCCACAAAGTTGGTAGAAGGTGTATACGAGAAGCCTTCCTCAGTCACTTTAAGTTTTCCGTGCTTTGGCTTTGACACTAGTTTCTTAGATTCGGCGTCTTCCATCGGTAAAACAGTAGCTTCGTTCACATATGTCTTAAGAGCGTCCCCAGACACATTCATAACCAAGCTCTTGGTTTTCCTAGTTCCGTTTTCGTCCCTATACTCTATCTCAAAGCTATCTACTCCCTCAAACCCCTCTTCTGGACTGTATTGTATTCCAGTAACGCTTCTCTTTGCCTTACCATTTTCAGGGTCCTTTGAAACCTCTACAAAATTACCGTATATATCTATATTTATATCTGTTCCTACAGCTGTATTGTATATATCTCCGTTAATACTTATTTCAAAGACCTCAGAAGATTCGTCGCCATTCTTATAAATGACTACGCACTCAGCCTTATCAGCACCTACAAAGTGCTTATCTGGAACATAGCTTAACTTGCACCCATCTACATCTATCTTAGATGGATATTTTGAAATCTTCTTACCATCAATTAAAAGCTTACCGTTCTTAGGCTTCTTGGTGAATTTGATTGCAACTACATCTTCATCTGCAATAGATTCATAGGCAAATAGTTTTATTGGAGTGTTTATCTTTGTGTTTTTTATATCTCCAACTACCTTTATAATTCTTCTAGCTTCTACCTTTTCTTCCCGATTCTTTTTGCTGTCCTCATCATACTTGTAAACTATATAATCAGAACCAATAAAACCCTTTTTAGGAGTATACTCAATTTTGTAGCCATCTACCTTCAAAGAACCATTTTTAGGCTTTACATCAACTTGTATCCTACTCTCTTTTTCGTATAGGGTATCCTTCCACCTATGAATTGAACGGGTATAGTTTTCACTCAAAATTCTTTCGCGGATAGCATCTTCGTTGTCCTTTATATCATCCATATCTTCGTATTCATCTAATATAGACTTTAGAACAGGGTAATAAACTCTCTCTGCTATCTTCATTCCAGTAGTGTCTATATATTTTGAAAGCTTGACAAAGCGGTTACCCAAAACCTTAACAACCTCTTTCTGAGGTCCATATATTTCAACTTCACCTAAGCCAGAATCGTTTATCTCATCGGCCATATCGGCTGTTATAAGTTCGTCCTTCTTAGCGAGGAGTTCCCCAAATGGGCTTATTACGTCTTGAGCCGCAACTCTTCCTGTAATCCTGTTCTTTAAATCTAGTTTTTTACTAAACTTATAGCGGCCAACCTTTGCAAGGTCATATCTCCTATCTTCAAAGAAGAAGGATGACAGTAGTGAAGCAGCGCTTTTAATTGCAAGCGGCTCTCCAGGTCTGAGTTTTTTATAGATTTCTAATAGCGCCTCTTTTTGAGTTGTTGTATTATCTTTCTCTAGAGTCTTTAGCAATCTATCATCTTCACCAAAGGCTTCTATAATCTGCTCATTTGTCTCAAAACCCATTGCCCTTAACAATACTGTAAGTGGAAGCTTTCTAGTTCTGTCAATTCTTGCGTACAAAATTTCGTTAGAGTCAGTTTCATACTCAAGCCAAGCTCCTCTTGTGGGAATAACGGTAGCGGAAAAAAGCTCTGAACCAGACTTGTCCAAAGAAGATGCGTAATAAGGTCCTGGGGATCTAACTAGCTGAGATACCACTACCCTTTCAGCACCATTTATAATGAAGGTTCCTTTTTCTGTCATTTTGGGAAAATCCCCCATAAAGACAGTTTGTTCTTTTAACTCGCCATTGGTCTTGTTTATAAATCTAAGCAAAACCTTTAACGGTACAGCATAGTTTGCGTCTCTCTCCTTACATTCCTCTACGCTCATTTTGGGAGTTGTTCCCATGTCGCATTCAACAAATTCTAGGAGGAGTTCTTCGTTGTGGTCTTTAATTGGTGATATATCACGGAAAACGTCCATAAGACCTTCCCTGACAAACCAATCGTAAGATTCAGTTTGAATGTCAATTAAATTAGGCGAATCAATAATGTTTTCTACGCTTGAAAAACTCATTCTCTTTCGCTTTCCAAGTGCTACTTCATGTGGCATGGCTACCTCGCTTTCTATCCGAAGGTTATGTTACAAAAAAATAATATATTATCTGGACGTTGCAATCACTAAGTTTTACATGAAAAAAGTTTTAAACACACCCAAATAGACAACACTATCCCAATTTACATTAGCGTTATCATAATTGCTAATTATAGCAAATACTTTTATCTCAGTCAACAACTTTTTTTAACAAAACTTTGAACAGCCTAAAACTGCCTAAAACTTATGCCTTTTTCTTAGTTACTAAATCCTAGGTAACAAAAAAACGGGGCAAAACCCCCGTTTTTTTTAATATCAGTTTTACATAAATCGATAATTTAACACTAAATATTAGATGTTAACTACTTTTTAGCTTTTGATGCAGCCATTAATAGGCTTACAGATGTGTAAATGATAACTATGTCAACCAACCATCTTAGTATATCAAGTGGTAGAGATTTTACGATGTAAGCAGCTAGGGCAACACCAACTAGCCCGAATAGAGCTATTGCAACAGAAGCCTTCTTAGCATAAGCCCCTTCTTTAACAAATTTGATTGAAGCAACAGGCATCAAGAATGCGCAAGACCCCATCATTATTGGGAATGCAACCGCAGGGCTCATGCCAAGCATGTAAACCAATGCCATACAAGGAGCGTAAAGACCAACACCAGCTGTCATCAAAGCACCTAGGATGAAGTTGACTACAACACCTATGATTAGTTTAGTTCCTGTCAATCCAGTGGCTTCTCCACCACCAGGCATAACGCCCAATTGACCCATAATCATGAATGCAACAGTTATAAGAAGCGCAATACCCATTACAACTTGGATTTTTTTCTCGTCGAACTTGGCTATAATTCCAGCGCCTAGGTATGAACCTACAACAGCAGAAGCTATCATAGCGATAAGAGTAGTTATATCCATGTCTATAACTGTTATGAAGATAAACGCCTCTAAAACAACAGGTAGAGTACAAGAAACGTTTAGAGTTCCCGGTATTACCCTGTCTTCGATTTGTTTAAACGCTCTTAGTAGAGCAGTAGTTGGAGCAAAAGATCCAATTCCTAGAGTGTCAAAGAAGTTAGTGAAAGCACCAATTAACCCTGAAACCCAGAAATTAGTTTCTTTTTCCAAATTACCTTTGTTATCGTTTATGTCCTTACCAAAGAAGTAACCAAAGATAACCGTGAATAAGCCCAACGTACCATAAAGACCATAAAGCATAATAAAAAACCTCCTATTAATTATAACTGATATCTATTTTATCACCATTGTCATTACGAAAGACTGAAGCCATGAACGACTGGATCGTCCTCATCAAAAACAAAGTGATTAAAACCTGTGATGTATGCAGCACCTGTAATTTTAGGTGTAATAGTAGTGTACTCACCTATTTTTCCAGTGCCTACGATTTCGCCCTTGAACAAGGTGCTGATTATGCTCTCATAAACAAAGGGCTCTCCTTCTTTCAATTCACCCTTAGAATATAAAGTAGCTAGTTTAGCGCTTGTTCCTGTTCCACAAGGCGACCTGTCAACTTGACCCTGACCAAATACAACAACGTTTTTGTAAGTTGCGTTTGGATGAGTTGCTGGACCATAGAATTCAACTAAGTCAACTGTTTTGATGTGAGCTAACTCAGGGTGCTGTACAGGGATGTTTTCATTTATGATGTCCCTCAAAGCTATTCCTAGATCTTTCAACTTGGCAGCATTTTCAGGTTTGATTTCCAAACCAAATTGTTCAACGGGAACTATAGCAAAGAAGCTTCCGCCGAAAGAAATGTCAAACTTTATTTCGCCAAAGCCTTCCATTTCAACAACTTGATCTCTCTTATATAGAAACGCAGGAACGTTTACTATTGAAACTTCTTGAACCTTTCCGTTTTCAACTTTAGCTTCAGCTTGAATGAATCCAGCTGGAGTATCAAAATTAACCTTTGTGATTGGTTCTACGGGCTTTACAATACCTGTTTCTATAGCGGCAGTTACAGCACCTATAGAACCGTGTCCGCACATATTTAAGTACCCGCCACCATCCATAAAGATGACTCCGAAATCTGCTTCATCTGTTACAGCAGCTGTCAATATAGAACCAAACATATCATTGTGGCCTCTAGGCTCGTGCATGATACCAGTTCTAATGTGGTCCATATTTTTTTGTAGATATTCCTTTTTCTCTGGCATAGTTTTTCCAGGAATATTAGGAACGCCTGCAGTTACTATTCTTGTTGGTTCACCCATTGTGTGTGAATCAATTGCGTGAATACTTCTTACAAATCTCATTTTTTGTCCACCTGCTTCCTCATTTTAAGTTTCAACATCGCCACAGCCTTTTTAGCATCCAACTTGTCGAGGTTGTTTTCTCCCACTACAGTAGTCTCTGTCCCCGATTCAGACTTGTTAAAGTCGACTATGGCATCCATGTATTTATTTGTAACAACGAACTTAGCTTGAGTTCCCACAAAGCTCATACCAACCATAGGTATGTTTCTCTTTCCGAGTTCTTCTATCATACTCGCAAAGTCAACGTTGGTGTTGCCCCAACCATCGGTAGCGACTATAACACCATCCGCTCTCATGGCTTCCGCCCAAACAGCAGCTCGCCTAGTAACAAAGTGCTTGTCTTTATTATCTTGCGGAGTACCGACAACTATAACACCCATTAGGTCTAATCCGGCATCTGCAGAAACAACATCCAAAAGTGGATCTCTAAAGTGATGCAAGGATGTCTCTTTTGTAGAAGGTCCTACACCCATTTTTTCACCTCCTATGTAAGCGCCCTAATTGCGCCATCTCTATACTCGTTAGGGGTCAAAAGAATAGGCAAATTCCCCATATCAATAATAGACTTTCCACCCTCAAACCCTGAAGGTTCTGTATTAAAGAGTCTATTGTCATAGCAGGCACCTTGACCCGCCACAAGTTTGGTTATCAAAACCCTCTTTTTGCCTGGATTTACAACATCAAAGTAATTGTGTTCTTCGTCTGCAGACTTAGCATCCATAACCCTCAATTCCTCTCGAATTTCATTGAGGAAGAGGTCTGAAGCCCTCATAGCAGCATTTGGAAGTTGCCGGTCAAATGGTGGTTCTCCCTCTATCAAAACATCAAAGTGTATAATGTAGTCACCTTTAGAAGGGGTTCCAGCCTTGCCTAGGCAAAGTTGTTCACTTAGGATTCCGTCAGAAGATCCGAACGCAGCAAGTTGCCTGTCAGATTCATCCTTAGCCGTAATCATAGCGTAAACGCCGGTCATAGTATGAGTTATGCCCTCACCTAGCTTCCCCAAAACCTTTGCAGATATTGGGACGATATCCATTATGGTGTTTACTTTTACATTGTGCTCACCAGGTTTGATCACATTGACGGTTATTTCTTTTATCAAGCCAACTTCTTGTCTTATGCTTTCAACGTTAGCCAAAGATATATTTAGCACCCCTGAATCTATCGAAGTTTTTTCGGATATAACTACGTCTTTAATGTGAAAAGCCCGTATTTTTAACTTTCTCAATTTTTCCATTTCTTTTCCTAAAATATCTATGGGGCGGGATTTATACTAAAACCCCACCCCAAGTAATACGAAACTAAATTACAGCAACATATTCATGAGCCAACGGCACAATCTTACCTGCAGATTCAATCTTAACCAACCACTCTAAAGCTTCTTTAACGATAGCTGTTTGTTGTTCAACATTGTTAGGTCCACCAGCATTTGCTCCCATAGGAACAAGCGGAGCTACGGCTCTTGGAGAACCGTTTTGTCTTACTACTGGAGGTAGTGCTGCGATTATTATTGTAGGAATCCCCGATTCCTCAATCGCCCTCTGTACAATTACAGCAGAACGGTGACAAGTTCCTCAACCTGCTGTAAGAAGAACTGCATCTACGCCTTCCTCGTTCAATTGACGAGCAATTTCAGGACCTGTTTCGTTAGCGAATTTTTCTTGGTCTCCGCCACCGCCCATGAAACCGAAGTTTACAGGTGCAATCTCTTTAATGAAACCTGCTTTTGCAAGTTCTCTAACCCTATCTATTGGGAACATGCAGTTGATGTCTTTGTTAACATCACCATTGTCATATCCGCCATGTGATACCATCATATCTTTAGTCTTAGCGTCGCCAGGGATTACTCTGAAAGTGAAGTCCCCTGCAAGGTTAAAACGCTTATCGCTCTTCAAGTGAACACCAGCAGCTGTAGCTAAAGCAACTCTCATTTCTTTAAGTTCTTTAGTAACAGGTGTCCAAACTGGCTGGGGTGTAATCGGGACATATATCTCCGACTGCAATCCCTTAACAGCTGTTAAATTCATGCTATTCCTCCTTATTAGTTACTTTTCGGTATGTTTCATCAACTAAATCTGATTCGATCTCAGGGTGACTCATCATAAAGCCAACTGTTTGTCCAACCTTAGGCTGGTAGTCACTTATAAGCATCCTCTTAGGAATACTCATAGACCCTAGTCTTCCCTTGAAATCAATCTCTACACCACCATCTTTTACTGCGGTTATGTAGCCTTCCATGTAAAGTTGATTATCTTTATACTTTAACTTATCCAACGACATTACTCAGCCTCGTAGATTTCGCGACGCTTCCTAGATTTTTCAAGAACCTGCTCATTTTCTACTAATTCTATATCCATGCCGTTTTCGTTTAGAGCTTCCACGTTAGAAAGTTTAACGTTTGAGTTCCACTTTCTCTCAGCTTCTTTAATTTCTTCGCCAGCTATAACTGCTTTTAGCATAGCAAGAGCTCTTACAGCATCTTCTTTGCAAAGAGTGTTGTTTGAAAGGATTTCATTCTCGATACCTTGCTTAGACTTGTTAAGGTCTATCATAGCTGTCATGTATTCGTTACCGACAACTAGAGCACCTTGAACAGCTGAGAACGAGCAACCAACAACAGGAACGCCTCTCATACCAACTTGCTCGTGGTGAGATGCAAAGTCTATGTGGTTGTTTCCGAATCCTTCAGTTGTTATGATAGCTCCGTCTAAATCTAGAGATTCAACGATCATACCTAATCTCTTTGATACGTAGAACTTCTCTGAGTTGATTTGAGGAGATCCAACGAATAGAACGCCACAAAGGTCGATTTCTTCGTCGTGCATAGCTTCTAGTACTAGTGGCTCTCTCCAATAATGTCTTGAAGTTTCTTTAGATGCAGGTCCTATGCAAGTAAGAGCATGAATTCCACCGTCTATAACTTCTGTTGGAGCAAGCATAACTGGAACATTACCTAGGTCAACATTAGGAACAGCGCCTAGAGTACCAACTGGCTCTACAGGAAGGATCAAGTTGTCATGCATAGCGCCTTGTCCCATGATTTCTTTTATTATAAGAACTTTTTTCTTTCCAGGTCTTCTGTATTGAACAAATTCTTCTTCTGATACAGCTTTTCCATCGAAAGCTTTTAGGGCTTCTCTAATTTCTTGAGTTACTTTGTCAGTAGCTTTGTGTGCAGCTAGTGGGCCAGGACGCTCCATGTTTGTCTTAGCTTTGATAGTAACCTGAGTCTTGATGAAGATTTCACCTTTCTCAGGGGCACCAGGTCTTCCCCACATGATATTTCTCTCTAGGATACCTTCTGAAGAACCAAATTCTCCGATTTGAACGTTGTCTTCGTCAGTTCCTGTAACGACAACTACTACGCCATCCATAACCCTTGTTACACCATTACCCAATTCACCAGATTCTTTAGTAGCTATAGGTTGAACGTCCATGATAGTCTCAGAGTATTTATCATAATCGTCAGGAGTGATGATGTCGATCTTCATATCTACAACTAAATCTTGAGATGCGATAGCTTCTTCGACTATGCTCTTTCTGATTTTTAGAGTAGTTCCTTCAATTACAGTTTCGTCTGCAAGCTCAACTTTATCTATTTTGTAGTGTTTTTTAACGAGCTTTCTAACTTCTTTAGCTTCGCACTCAGCTTCAACTTTAGCTTCAGCGCCAGCAACTACAGAAGCCGCTACAGGAGCAACTTGAGGTGCAGGTGAAGCCATAGTTCCAGCAACTGACAATGGGAATTCTAGATCAATGTCTTTTCCTTCGCCAATGTAAATTCTAACCACGCCAGGGTTGCCTTGAACCATAGTAGGCTGGTAAGCAACTGGCTCAACAACTGCCTCAACTGGAGCAGCTTCTTCTTTCACTTCTTCCTTAGCTTCTTCTTTAGCTGCGACTTTGTCTACAGCATTCTTAGTTATAGGAGTAAGAGCATCTAGAGTTTCTGTTAATGTTGCTCCGAGAACCTCTCCTATTGTTAAACAGTCATCACCAAGAACTAATAGACCTGAATCTTCTAGATCCGGTAAGATTGCCGGGTCCTCTAGTATGTCAGGTTTAATCTCAGTGCCCGCTTCAAATCTGCAGCAAGTAACCGCAGGATCATTAGCGTGCTTTTTAGCAGTTTCAGCACTAATTGACATTAAAATCCTCCTTCTTGTAACACATACAATTAATCTACTAATGTTTCCTATATAAAAGCGACATAGTCACTCTTATTTACCTTATTTTGTTTTCCTATAGAGCTTATGATTAGCCGCTCTAAGAAGATGGTCTGTGCTGTGGTATACCGAAACCCCCATCCTGGGAGCTACTGTCATGACAGTGTTAGTTCAATCCTGACAGGTTCCGGTAAGTATCGCCTTAGCTCCAGCAGCCCTTAATTTTAAGACGCTTTCCGCTTGCCCAGGGCATTCACCTGGCTTATCACAACGAAATCTTCCGTTTACCTCCGTCATCCTCTTGCATTTTACAGCAGCTACGACTTTTCCGCCCATAGATTCAACTATTTCAGTTAATCTCTCTTCTTGTGCTCCGCACTCGCAAGCCAGTATGCCGAATTCTCTTTCGTCTTCGGGGAACTCTACACCAACTAAAACGCCACCCAAAACCTTAGTTACGGTAGCGTCTTTAGGAGCTCTCTTGCCAGTAAAAGGACCGCCAGCAACGATTTCTCCGCTGTGCTCTGCTAATCCTCCAGCAAGTTCTATGTAGTGGTCAATCGGCATTCCGATTGGTTGATCCATAAATACCTTAGGACCATCATTAACTTTTCCAGCAACCGTTAAATCCTTAGTTATTACCGGTCTTCTCTCTTCAATCGCCAATACGCAGTTCTTCAAAGTTTCAACGTTTACGATTACTGCGTTGTAAACAGATGGAAGCTCTCCCGGTTGCATTTCTTTTCCTAAAATTTCTCTTACTATTACCCTCTCGTCTCCAGCTGGATACATATCGGGTAGTAATTTAACTTCTACAGAGGGCTCTTCTTTACACGCCCTTCCTACAGCTAGCAAGGCCTTTTTGTGTTTCGGCTTAATAGCTATATAACCCTTAGCTGCTTTTGTTATCTCTAGTAAATACTTAAGTCCTCTTACCATTACATCTGGATTTTCTTCTATGTACATAATGTTGTGAGCCAACAATGGTTCACATTCTGCTGCGTTAACTATCACATAGCCTCCAGTTAAATCAGCCGATAGCTTAATCCCTGTTGGGAACCCTGCTCCACCAGCTCCTACAACGCCAGCTTCTTTAATAGCGTCGAGGTTTGAAGCTGTATCTGGTATTTTAACAAAATCCTCTGGTTGATTTTCGTCCGCCTCTATACATAGGGCGCCGTCTACAGAAACTACGGTTCCACTAACACTTGCGTGAATGTTAGCGCCTAGTCCTGCAGGTTTTGCAACAAGTTGTCCCCTCTTTACGATATCGCCTTCTTTAACTACAGGCTCACACGGGGCTCCAACGTGTTGTTTTAATCCAATGTTTAATATCATTTCCACCTCCTAAGAATTACCTCCAACATTATACATTATTACCTTTTTTTAAAATGTAAAAAAAATGTAACATATTGTCTGGAAGGCTTTTTATCAGCGGGCTACAAGTACGTTAACACATTTCTTTTTTGCATTTTATTCCCAACATTTTTATAAACATTCACTTCGTTAAAATCAACCCAAGCATTATCAACAGTTTTTGAATTTCTTATTGAAAAGAAATCATAAATACTAATAGCTAGAAATATTCTACAAAGTTCAAAAAAGTTTTGTTAATTTTTTTTAAATTTTAAAAAAAAGGAGGAAATTCCCTCCTTTTTTATCAAAAACATAATCTTATGTCTAACATTTTATTAATAAGACTTGTCTAAATAAATCATATGCTCCGCCTTTTTAGAGCAAACTAAGCAAGTTTCCGAGAAACCTTCATTATCATCTGCGATACACCTAATCGTTGCAGAAGTGTCGTCTTTGATTTTTTCTTCACATTCTGGAGAACCACACCACATCGCCTTATAAAAGCCTAACTTTTCAGATATATCTTTGACAAACTTGTCGTAATCTTTTGCGTAATAAGTTTTCTCTTCTCTTCTCTTTTCAGCATTTGAATATATTCCCTTTTGGATATCATCCAACACAGATTGTAGAGATTCGACAAAACCTTCCCTATCTACAGTTATGCGCTCCAAGTTGTCACGCCTTGTATAAACGAGTTTGTTGTCTTTGATTTCTCTTGGTCCTAGTTCTATTCTTAAAGGATATCCCTTCATCTCATAGTGGTTAAACTTTCTTCCCACTGTTGTAGAATCATCATCATCGAGTTCTACCCTTATACCAGTAGCCTTGATTTTTTCATATAATTCCCTTGCAGAATCTAGAACGCCTTCTTTTTCCTGTTGTATTGGAATTATAACAACTTGGGTAGGTGCAACAGCAGGTGGTAAGACAAGCTCCCTATTGTCTCCATGACACATTATTAGAGCACCTATAAGCCTTGTAGAAACACCCCATGAAGTCTGGTGAGGATTCTTTAACTTACCGTCTTTATCTAAGTAGTCTATTTCAAAAGCTTCTGTAAAGTGTTGCCCTAGGTAATGAGAAGTTCCAGCCTGTAGTGCCTTCCCGTCCCTCATCATAGCTTCCATAGTGTATGTTGAAACTGCTCCTGCAAACTTTTCGTTTTCCGATTTCATACCAGAAAGAACAGGTATAGCTAATAGGTTCTCCGCCATATCCACATACTGACCAAGTATATCCAAGGTTTCTGCCTCAGCCTCTTCCTTTGAAGCATGGAAGGTATGTCCTTCTTGCCATAAGAACTCTGAAGTTCTCAAGAAAGGTCTAGTTTCTTTCTCCCACCTAACAACAGAACACCACTGATTAAAGAGATATGGCAAATCTCTATAAGAGTTCAGCCACTTAGCACACATAGAGCAAATTATCGTCTCAGATGTAGGTCTTATGCAAAGTCTTTCTTCTAGTCTTTTATTTCCTCCTTTGGTAACCCACGCAACCTCTGGGGCAAAACCTTCAACGTGTTCTTTTTCTTTATTTAGCAAGGTTTCCGGGATGAGTAGAGGGAAGTAAAGGTTCTTGTGCCCTGTAGCCTTAAAACCCCTATCAAGATAGGCTTGAATGTTTTCCCAAATGGCGTAACCGTATTCTCTTATTACCATAAACCCTTTTATCGGGCTATAATCCGCCAAGTTTGCTTTTCTAACTACATCAGTGTACCACTGGGCGAAATTTTCATCCATGTTGGTAATCTCTTTCACAAAATCATTTTTCTTACTCATCATAACCCTCCAAAATATAGAAAACTAGCTGTCATAAAACAACCAACTATTGTTCGTGTATTTTATCACAAAACAATAACAATATAAACGTTAAAAACAAAGATTACTTAAAATAAAAAATTTAATACTTTATGTAGTCGTATTCTAACTCATCTATATACTCTAAAAAGTCAGATTTAGATATGCTTAGCATAGCCGTGTTCCTATTCGGATGGAAATTTACCGTTTCCGCTGTAAATAAAGCCTTGTCTAGAACCAAAGTTACTTCTTGTTTCTTGTCATTTATCAATCCAAATGGACCAACACACCCCGGAGTCAATCCCAAGTACTTCATAAGCCTCTTATCAGAACAAAATGACAACTTCCCACTATCTAACTTGTCTGCTAAATCTGAAAGGGAGACTTCTCTCGATTCTTCAATAACACAGAGATAGTGGTTTTTCCCCTTTTGATCCCTTACAAACAAGTTTTTAAAGTGCATCCCCGGAACCTCTTCCATTATTTTAGTCATATCTTCCATGGTTCGAACTGCCTCGTGCTCAAAGATAGAATACTTTATTCCCAAATCATCTAAAAAAGTAATAATATCCATTATAATCCTCCTAATATATAAACAGCTACAGTAAGCTCTATTGAACAAAATTATACCAAAGTGAAATTTATTTATCAATCAAATGAGGATTTATTTCGCTTTTTAAGCCCAATAATATACAAAAATGAAATAAACCTAAAAACTTTGGAATTTTAATGGTAATATATGTATGTGAAAAAAACACACAAGTAAACACAAGTAGGAGGAGCAAATTGAATAAAAAAAATAGAGTTCTGTTCATAATATCAATACTTTTAGCAGCACTTGTAATAGGCTTAACCATAATCGAAGCCTTTATCACATTCACTTCTGACAACAAAACCACTAAGAATCCACCATCGGAAGTAACTCAGCCAAAGGATTCAGATAAGTCTAAAAAAGATAACGAAAATACCACGTCCAAAAAAGAAGATACTATACAAAACACCGATGAAAAAACCGACGAAAAAACAACGCAGGTTGAAGAATCATCTAGCAAAACGGATGAAAAGCCAAGCGGTGAAAACGAAACTACAGAACCTACCAACGACAAGCTACCTGCCACAGAAACTGACGAGAATTCGGTTCTAATAAACTACTCTTTAGAAAATGCACTTATAAATAGAGACCACAAACTGCCAGAGGGATACGAACCCCCTGACCTAGTAACACCAAAGCTTCCTGCTAAATCATACACCGACGAAAACAAAAAGATGAGGCTTACTGCTGCGTTGGCACTTGAAAAATTATTTGCTGCCGCAAAAGAAGATGGTTACACCCTCTACGTAATATCAGGCTACAGACCATACAGCCTACAAAAAAGCATCTACGATTCTTCTGTAGAGAGGGTAGGCGTTGAAGAGACTGAAAAGCTAATAGCAATACCCGGATCAAGCGAGCACCAAAGCGGCTTGGCAATGGACGTTAGCTGCGAAAGTGAAAACTTCCAATTAGAAGAATCATTGGGTAACAAACCGGAGGGTATCTGGATTGCAGAAAACGCACACAAGTTTGGTTTTATAGTGAGGTACCCAAAAGACAAGGAAGACATAACAAAAATAAGCTACGAACCATGGCACCTTAGATACGTTGGAATCGATATGGCTACTGATATTTACGAAAGAAAGATATGTCTTGAAGAGTACTACCAATAAAAAGCAATTTAGAAAATTTTAGATTTAAAAAAATATAAAGCTGCCTAGAACCCCATAATTTTGAAAAAACCTAGAGGTTTAGAGGCAGCTTAAACTTCATCCCAGTATCTTTTTTATCCTGAGATCTTCGCCTTCTATTAAAAAGAGCATATAGGTTCCAATTATCCTAGAAGCTACTCGCTCACCATAACTTTCTCCAAAATCATCTATGTCTAAATTTGAAGATATAATAGTCTTTTTGCCAGTAGTAATCCTCTCATTCACTATAGAGAAAAGTTCTGTCAAGGTGAACTTTGTAGTCATTTCAGCGCCAAGGTCATCCAGTATTAAAAAATCACAAGTAAAAAGTCTGCTATAAATAGCTTCATCCTCTGGTTCTGGCGCCCTATTACTAAACTTATAAGACTCCAAAAACTTTTGAAGCATATTCATAGAATAGTATTCTACACTCTTCATCTTCTCAAGAGCGTATTTACCTATACTTGAACACAAAAACGTCTTACCCACACCGGTATTTCCATATAGGTATACCCCCATATAATCAGAACCTTCAACAAAAGACTTCAATATGTCGACCACCTCAACCATATACCTCCTAAGGCTAGGTGTAGAAGATGACTTTAGGGGGTGACCTTCAGGCAAAGGTAAATCAGAGTATAGATTAAAGTCAAAGGAATCAAAGGTCTCGTCACTCAGTTTTTTGGATATGGTCGTTGCATTGGTACCGTGTCTAAGTCTATTTTCGTAAAAGCACTTACAGGGCTTGCCATCTATCATACCCTTATCTTCACATAAGTCACAATCAAATATGTCATCTAGGTAATCGTAGGGGTAATCGTGGTCGGTTAACATAACAGCCCTCTTCATCCTAAGGTCCTTTAATGCAGCCTTGGACTTTTCTATTATTACATCTACGTCAACTTCAGATTCAAAGGCTGAAAGAGCCATAGTTACCCCAACCCTACGCATACTTGCATCTATATCCCGTATAGAAGGAATGACGCTATAAATTTCCCTTACCCTTTTTTCATGGATGGCAGCATTTTTCTTTCTAACGTTAAAATAGTAATCGCTGATAGGATTATTTGGCATTTGCCCCTCCTCGATTATTAAGAGCTGGATTCCTGCTCCTCATGGTCTTTATTCCATCTTCAACAGTCATCTTGCTATAGGTGTCCTGTTTGAAGTTTTTGTGATAGGCCATTGAGTTGTGTCCATTGTTTCTAGGATGTGAAAAGAACTTCACGGCCTTTTGTGCTTGATCACTCAATCCAATTTGATGTGTGTCAATCCGTGCTGTCAAATGTTTGTCAACACCCTCTAATACTGCTGGTGCCGTTG
>PDWJ01002662.1_pt1 | contig 26444 bp, 23 predicted proteins | sample 1430881 | NCBI WGS metagenome assembly PDWJ01 (sample SAMN01162460, study PRJNA174530) | Oral metagenome, whole genome shotgun sequencing project. | biome: Marine environment; feature: Marine mammal; material: Swab sample of the gingival sulcus; isolation source: swab sample of gingival sulcus...
TCTTATAGCCTATCCAGAATTGTCAACTTTTCATCTTAACTGGACTTCACCATTTTTTTCTAAAACCTTGCTCTATCAAGAGATCCAGCGATTTTTACAATTTCACCTGTCACTGGATGCAACACACCATATTGTTATTATTCCGCTATTTTTATATCAAATAATGGATAAACTCCTTTCCTATTCTTCACCCATAAACCAATTTAATTTTCACTTTTTTTCGATTTGACAATGAGTTTAAACAGTACGTTTTTCTGTTCGCCATCAAATTCAAGAAATTGAAATCCATGCAATCTTTTTTCCCCATCTGATTTTACCCACACATGCTTCGCGGGTAATTCAAGGACATGATCACTATTATCATTATAAAAATATATTCTCAAAATAAAGGTCTCAAGAATCTTTTCAAGATCATTTACCTCGACCATGACCCCGCCGCTGGAGATATTTAAGACATTCCCTGAAAAACATTTTCCAGAGTCTTTATCCACACATTCGACTTGAAGATCTACAGTAAACCTGCTGCTTTTTCTAAAAAATGCAAGAATTCTTAAACGAGAAAGGTTTTTTAAAACAGATAATCGCCTGACACGTAAACACTGGGCGCTCTCTTTAGCACCTTTGGAAATAATCTTTTCGCCAATCCGCATAGCATAAATAATATAGGCCGACCCAAGGATATAAATCATACAGTAAACAACAAAGATTAAAAACAGTATCCATTCAGCTATATCCCAAATTGTTCCTATAACAGCAATGCTGCAAAAACAAAAAGAAAGAAAGAGGATGATATTGACAGAACTCTCTTTAGTAAACCCGGTGCGCACAAGATTATGGTGCAAATGATTCTTGTCAGCCTTGAAAGGGCTGTTACCCTGCAAGATTCTTTTACACATCAAAAAGACGGTATCAACTATAGGGACGGCAAGGATAAGTAAGGCACAAACAGGCTTCATGACAGCCTCTTCCCCCTGGGTAGTAACAAGAGCCATAAACGAAAGTGCAAACCCAAGGCAAAGGCTGCCAGCATCGCCCATGAAGACACTTGCCGAATGCCAGTTAAAACGAAGAAAACCAATTACAGCGCCAAGAAGGGCGAGGTTAAGGAGCATAACCGTAGTATTGCCTCCAACTGATGCCAGTATCACAAAGGTAAGAAATCCCAAACCAGCCAGCCCTCCTGCCAGTCCATCCAGTCCGTCTATCATATTAAAAGAATTACAGACACCAACCACACAAAAAACTGTGACCAGCCATTGAACATACACATTATCAGGAAGATCAATGGGTCCAAGACCCAATAAATCACCAAAAGAACTCAAACCTGTCTTACTCAAATAGAACATTATGGAAGTCGCCAGAATCTGTGCCAAGAACTTTTCTCTGGAGCCGATTTCCCTAAAATCATCAAGGAAGCCAATCAGTAAAAGAATAGCCATACCTGTAAAAAAACCGCGTAATCCTTCAAGCGGCACAAATAGTAAAAAACTGAAAGTAGAAGCAATTACCATTGCCAAACCGCCTACAAGCGGCTTAGGCTTATCATGCATTTTTCGAGAGCTGGGTTGGTCAAGAAGCCCAATTTTCCCGGCAATACGGGACAATTTAGGAATCAGAAACACCGAAGAAATGAGCGAAACCAAAAAAACCAGTATTATACGCAAGTCAGGAGTAATCATATTCACTTGTTAACACATCTGCAATTGGTTCCAGAACCTGAGAAATATAAAAAATACCAATGCTAAATCTCATTATACCTTTACGCCTAATTTTATCATACTTTACAGGCAACTACCAACTCCTTTTTATACATCATTTTCACAACAGATACAATATCATAGAATTATTAAGCGAGTATGAGTTACAACAAACAGCAAGCAAAACTTTTTAAAAATGAAAATTGCAAAATGCCAAAGGAAGACAATATTCAAAAGAATTGGGAAAACTTCTTTAACCAAAAAACTATCAAGAACTGGTTTCTCCGCAAATGACATTGCAATGAAATAAAGATGGATAAAATCTGCCAGAATATAATATATTGTCAAATCAGTAACAAGATGATACTATTAATTTCAGAAGTATGAGATATTTCAAAAAATAAAGTAAAGGGTAATTGTTATGCCTGAAAACGAAATGAACAAGCTATACCTCACAAATCCCGACCTTGTGATTCGAGAAGAAGATGAAAATGGAGCATTGGTTTTCAATCCTGATACGAATGATGTAAAAATAATCAACCATACAGGTATCTCTATTTTAAACATCTGTTCTCAGAAAATTGCAGTTTCAGATATTGTCAATGAATTAAACGAACAGCACGATATACAAGAAGGAACCGACGTGGAAACCGATGTTAAAAATTTCCTTGATGAAATGATTGCCACAGGGTTTATAGGGCTCGCCGAACAATAAAGATAGTTGGTATCAGATCAATGCTGCATTGTGTAACACCGAAAGATGTTGGAATTTCAATCACAGGGAAATGTAACCTTACGTGTAAATATTGCTTTTACACCAATGAAATGGTAGGGCTACAGGATCTCAAGACACGACAGTGGCTGGAATTTTTTCCTAAATTAAAAGATTTGAAAGTAATGAGTATAACTATTTCTGGCGGTGAGGCCTTCGCCCGACCAGATCTTTTTGAGCTGCTCGATGGAATAATTGCAAACAAGATGCGATATTCTATACTTTCAAACGGGACGTATATCAACGATCGGATAATAGAAAAATTCTCCATTGGAAAAAGAAAAAAACGACTTGATTATATACAAATTTCCATTGATGGCTCCACAGCCGATATCCACAACAAAAGCAGACCTGGTAGTTTTAAAAAAGCGGTTAATGGCCTGCGACTGCTCAAAAAAAACAATTTCCCTGTAACAGCAAGGGTAACCGTAAACAGACATAACCTTAAAGATCTTGAAAATATAGCTGCACTTCTCTTAGATGATATCGGGCTCTCTTCCATATCGACAAATGATGCGATGCCAATTGGATCAGGCTGCAGAAGCAGTGAACAGGTGAGTTTGAACGAGGAACAGAAACTGGAAGCTCTTCATATTTACAAACGGCTCATAGACAGGTATCCCCTACAATTACGTGCAGATGCAGGCCCCCAGGCAAAGCTGAAAATGTACGCTGAAATGGAACAGGCTCGAAACGGCGTCACAGTGTCAACCTCCTGGAAAATGGGACACCTGAGTTCCTGCGGATGCACCTCCAGTCGGCTTGATATTTTACATGACGGCACTATCGTCCCCTGCTGCCTCTTGCCTGAAATCAAGTTAGGAAATATCCTTAAAGACTCACTGGAAGAGATTTGGAACCACCACCCGTTCCTGACGGAAATGCGAAACCGAAGGGACATTGCCACAGCGACTGTCCAAGGATGCGAAACATGTGAATGGAACACATGGTGCAATGGCGGCTGTCCCGCAGTTCCATATAGCCTGTATAAAGATTTACATCGCACAAATCCTGAAGATTGCTTGAAAAAATTTCTTGCAACCAACCATCTGTCATCCTTTGCCGCCGCAATGGATTCTCGTGTGGCAGGTATCTGACCAAGAACAAATCGAGTAAATATTTTCCGCAAAGAGGCTTTTATGTTATCTGATTGTTGCACAGTGGATTCTTCCGAGAAAACAGATATATCACCGGATGTTCCACCATTAACAAGTCTGTACCTTTATCTTACAGGAGGATGTAATCTTGCCTGCAGACATTGTTATATTTCTCCAGAGTTTTTAAAAAACCCAAGTGAGAAGGATTTCTTACCTCTCTCATACATAGAACATGCTATTGAGCAGGCCAAACCATTAGGGCTTTATTCTGTTAAACTCACTGGCGGTGAACCCCTTCTCCATCCACAGCTTCGAGAAATTGTAAACATAGCATGTCAAAATGGATTATTTTGTCCCATTGAAAGTAATGGTATCCTTGTAGATGAGAGCATGGCAGAGTATCTTGCCTCTTATGGAAGTAAAGTCTTTATCTCTATCAGTTTAGACGGGAGCAAGGCCAAAACACATGACACCCTGCGGGGAGTGCCGGGGAGTTTTGCAAAGAGTGTTTCTGCCATCAAATACCTGGTAAAAAATGGCAACCATCCGCAGGTCATCTGCACAGTACACCAAGGAAACAAACCAGAATTAGATGATTTTATTGCGATGGCAACAGGATTAGGGTGTTCTTCAATCAAGTTCAATCATCTGCAACAAATGGGTCGTGGACAATCCTTTCAAAATGAAAATGGTTTGACAATACAAGAGGTCCTGGCATTGCAGGCCCACATTGAGAAAAAACAGGATGAATACCCCGGCATAGAAATATGCTTTGATATTCCGCCAGCGTTCTTCCCTCTAAAACATTTTCTAAAAAATCGGCAAGGCAGATGTACAATTCTCAACATCCTTGGTATACTCCATACAGGAGTAATGTCCTTATGCGGGGTTGGTTCCTTTATCAAAGAATTAAACTTTGGTCACCTGGCTGATGATAGATTGGAGGATGTCTGGAATAAAAACCCCAGTTTAAATGATTTACGCAAAAAAATTCCTGAAAACTTCCGAGGAATATGTTATACTTGTGTTCATAGAGATTCATGCCTTGGTAAGTGTATTGCAAACAACTATTACAGAACAAGGACGTTTGATGCAAGTTATGTTTTTTGTGAACAAGCTTATAAAGAAGGGCTCTTCCCACAAACAAGAATTCTACAAGAGGAAAAAGAATGGGCAAAAAAGAATATGAAAGACCGCGAGTTATTCATTTAAACGACAAAACAGTTTATGGCCAGCTTTCTTCCCCCCTGGGTCAATGCAACGGTGGTAGCAGCCCCGAAGGGGCGACCTATGGCTGCGAGCAAGGTAATGATGTAACCATGGGAAATTGTGCCTTTGGCCAGTACCCAAAATCTTCCTCCTGCGGTGGTGGATCAAAGGTTGGCTATGCCAACCAATGTGCTACTGGAACTACATTGGGTTCTTAACATACTGTTGGTGCTATTTAGCAACACGGGTTTTCCGCACTCTACGTACGCCTCTTACTTTTCTTGTTTTTTAACAGAAACAGAAAAGTAAGCAAGGCTTGAGACTAAATATATTTTATTTAAGTGTTGTATGTTTGAGCTACGATTCGGCCTGGGAGATCTTGTTTTTTTATTGGCATGTAATCAGTTTTTTAAGACCAAACACTATGATTTTTCTGCCTTTATACGTAACAACCACAAAGAAGATGCTGCTCTCTATTGTTCTTTTCTGGATGACCAACTCTTCAACAAAGAGGTGAAACGTGTCCAACCTTTTTTAGCTGGGGAAGAGATCGCATTTACCGATAGCCGGCATACGCTCTATTTACAAAAACAAAAGCTTCTCATTGAAAAATATTTCGCAGACCATTATGTTACTATTATCAGCGGTGCTGATGAATATATAGAATCCTATAATGGCTACAATGAAACGTATGATGTCGAGAATAAGGTTTTGGCCAACCTGAGTATGCTGGCAGCTCAAATGTTCATTGATTACAACGCCACTATTGTGCATGGAGCTGGGGTGGTAAAAGATGGTAATGCGTATATTTTTTTAGCAGAAGATGAGGGCGGCAAGACAACTCTGGTACAAAAAAACAGAGAGTACCATATTCTTAATGATGATCAAATCTTTTTCAGAGTAGGTGACGATGGTATTGTACGGGCCGACGGGACACCCTTTGGAAGAGTAACAGACGGCCCCTGCTTTACCAGGGTAAAGGCATTTTTTTTCATCAAAAAATCCCACCAGCACCGCATTACAAAAAACAACAGCCATGAACTTTTGAAATCGTTTCTCATCGATAACACAAGTACCTTTTCCTCTCTGCCCAAGTCAGATAAAAAGAAGGCATTTAATTTACTGTATACCATAGCAAACAGTGCTCCGGTTTTTGATCTTGAAACACATTACGGACAAATAGATTGGGCCTATCTGGAAAAATGCTGTGAAGAAGTCTAATAAAGAGCAAAGATGACGGAATGAACGCAAAGATTTCAGAAAACGGTTTTTTTTATTGTGGTTGCAGCATGAAAGGAGTCTTTCAACCAGGTGATTTTCTCCATGTAACACCAGTTACGCTTACTGCTTTACGACTGGGCGATATCATTGTATTTCGAGATCCCGCAGAAAATAAGAGGCTGAAACGGATTGCTCACAGGATTGTTGCAATAGATAAGAATAGAAAGATTAGTACTCGTGGAGATAATAATCTGGCATCTGATACCATAGACATTACAAAAGATATACTCATTGGACGGGTAGACAGGTTCGAGCGTAATGGCAAATTACATTGCGTGGCATACGGTTATAGAGGGCTTTTTAGGGCGTATCACATGAGATTAAGGCTGGTAGCTTATCGAAAACTAATACGATTATTCAGGCTCTGCTATGCAGCATTACGAAACAGCCGTTTTCTCACTCTCATTTGGAATCCAAAACTTCAGGAAATCTCTTTTGATACGCCCACTGGAAAAAGAATAAAATACCTGCACTGCGGCAAGACCGTAATGATCAAAGAGGGACGAAAGATTATCTTAAAAAAACGACCGTACGATCTGTTGGTAGATAATTAAAACTTGCACACGTCGTACTCTCCGCTCCGCTGGAGATCAGATACGACATAATGCTTTGGTTATAATACGAAAAGGCCGGATAAGATAGTAACCCCAAACAGGTATACAACGATTTTTCATCAGTTTCCACTCAGCCTTTGTCGGAATAAAAAGGAAACGAAGTGCATACCTGATACTATCCAGCCGGCTGTCTCTGATCGCAAATCGGAAAAAAGACAATCTCGGATCAGAGGAAACCTCATTCATCAAGCCAGCCTTCCTGTCAACAGCATAGAATAACGTTACAATCCCATCGGCGATCTGCCGCGCTTTCTTATCGGCACGCATTTTCCCGGCAACACTCCGGGGAAACTGCTGTTCAAATATACTCTCTGATATAAACAATGCTATGCACAGCATCCTGGACATTTTGTATCTATCTGCCATGTTGAATACCAGCTGCCAATCAAGACGGCTCCTCTTCTCAATCAAGTCAGAGACACAACAAATATGGTCCAGCTCCTGCCAGCCATGTTTTGTGCCATGCAGCACAAAATAGAGCAATAGCTTTTCATCGCTGAAGGTAACAGATTTATGTTTCATGATCTGGGTGGGAACCAAATCATCCTGCACAAAGTCATATGTCAGAGGAGCTGCGAGATACCTTCCTGACAGCTCCCAATGGATCTCAACACTCAAGCCATTTTTATTCCAAAATCCCAGATTATCTTCAATGGCCGTATATGCAGAAAAGTGCTTTTTCGTAAGCTGCAGCTCTGGTATATAATCCTTTGCAAGTAGCAATTCATACACCAGAGGGAAATCTTCACGTTTTATCAGAATATCCAAATCGCCATACGAACGCAGAGCAATGTCATCATACAGATATGCAGCAGAAACAGGCCCTTTAAAGAGTATAATTTCTATGCCGACATCCTTGCAGGAATTATAAAGCTCTATATACTGCTGCCACATCAGCATCGATTTTAAAAGGTTCTTCCGCACAAACTGCCTTGCTGCTCCTTGCATAGACGAAGGAGCAGCAGCGGATAAACCGGACTTGTCAAAATGATGCCAAACCCGCGGGAAGATTTTATGATAGAGGGATAACCGATAGAGCAACTCCCAGTCAAAATTCTGGGTAATCAATTTTTCGACCAGGAGCTGATCATCGTTACTGAACGTCGCCTTGGAAGTTACTACCGCAACTTCCATTTCTGGATAGAATCTCATTTTTTCCCCACCAGCCATTGTACAATCCGCCCTGCAGCCATGCCATCCCAGAATTTTGGAATTATGCCCTTTTTATATCTTCCCTGCAAAACTGCTCGAGCAGCTTCTGTAATTGCATCAGGGTCATTTCCAACGATTACGTTGGTTCCTTCCACGCAGGTAATGGGTCTTTCCGTGTTATGCCTCATGGTAATGCAGGGAACACCTAAGACAGTGGTTTCTTCCTGAATGCCGCCGCTATCAGTCAAGACCATTTTGGCATTCATGGTCAAATGGAGAAAATCCAGATATCCGAGAGGCTCAACAAGCCTGATTCCAGCCTCCCCTTTGTTTACGCTGAAATATTTCTGAAAACCAAAGCGTTCAATCATCTTCCGAGTACGCGGGTGAATGGGAAAAATGACAGGCAGCTGTTCTCCAATAGCAGAAATGGTCTCTAAAATACCTTTGAGAATCTCTTTATCGTCAACATTTGCAGGTCGATGCATTGTTACTAAAGTGAAGGTATTCCTTGCTATGCCTAAAGAATCCATCAGATCAAGCCCTTTTGCCATGTCACGATGTTTCATCAAGGTATCGATCATGACATTGCCGACAAATACAATCTTTTTCTCATCCACGCCTTCAGCGCGCAAGTTTTCATTGGCAAAACGATCTGTGGTAAAAAGATAATCGCACAGCACATCTGTACATAGACGGTTAATCTCCTCCGGCATTTCCATATCTCCAGAGCGCAGACCGGCCTCAACATGGGCAACCTTCACACCAAGTTTTTTTGCTGTAATAGTACACGCCATTGTTGAGTTGACGTCGCCGACAACCATAACAAGATCAGGCTGTTCACGCTCACATACTTTTTCAAAGGCAACCATGATTTTAGCTGTTTGTTCCGCATGGCTGCCAGAGCCAACCCCCAGATCAACGTCCGGTTTAGGCATGCCAAGATCTTCAAAAAATGCTCGAGACATCTTCTCATCATAATGCTGACCAGTATGCACAAGGAGGTGATCGATTTCTTTTGGATATTTATTCATGGCCTCAATAATTGGTGCCATTTTCATAAAATTAGGACGCGCCCCCACTACATTTATTATCTTCATTTACAATTTTTCTTTGAATGCATTTTCGCGACCAATAAACGCCATACAAAAACGGGCAATACCAGCTGCCGACGCCACCTGCCAGGTTCTGCACAGAGGCGGTAAAACCACTCTAATCCTAGATTACAAAAAAATTTAGGCGCACGTTTAACATTTCCACTGATAACATCCAACGTCCCGCCAATTCCCTGACAAACCCGCACATGCTCCAAACGGGCACCATACGTAACAAACCATTTTTCCTGGTTTGGAGACCCCAGAGCCAAAAAGAGTATCTCGGCCCTTGTAGCATTTATCTGGTCAACAAGATCATCCATTTTTTCAGGTGGAAGATAGCCATTACACCGCCCCACAATTTGAATGTTTGGCAGGCGCTTTCGTAAAACATCGACAGCTTTCCTGCTCACCTCTTCCCTGCCACCGTATATGAATATCCTGTAACCCCGCTTTTCCGATACAGCACAGAGTTCCTGCATAAACTCACAGCCAGGCACCCGTGATAGATGAGCACCATGCAAAAATCTTGCGCCAAGAACCATACCAATACCATCAGGCAGCAATACATCTGCATTTTTAAAACAGTCATACAAGAGAGGGTTTTGAGGCACAGAAAAATTTTTCTCAGGATTTGTTGCCAAAATGGTATGCGGCCGATTCCCTTGCTCAACGAAGGTAACCGCCTGCTCCAGTGCCTCTTCCAAAGTGACAGCATCTGTCCAGATATCCAAAACAGGAAATCGTCTCATTCTACCAGGTAAGTATTTTGATAACTGTTACAAAGCACACATCCTGCGGCATTCCTTTTTTCATCGCTTTAATAGTCGTTGTTGGTTCCAGTATACCATAAAAAGGCGAGTACCATCCACATAACGGTTCGGTTTCTCCTTTTACAGTTTGTAATGGACACCCCTCTGTGTGCAGCTCAATTTTTTTTCCATGAGATTCCAACACAAAGGAATCATTTTGCCGGATAACATCGACGTCAGGATGCAGATGAAAGTGTACATCATACTGATGCTCACCTGTACCAACGAAACTATCCGTTATGGTAAGGACATCATCCCTGTTATACGATAGCAGACGGTTATGAACAACATCTATACCCTGCTGCCGGTATCCGTCATGGCTGCCATAAACACTCCAGCTTAAATCATCACCGGCCAGCACACCCCCTTCCGCAGAAAAACCTTTGTCCCAGATAAACCCTGTGATTTGCCGCGATTGATCCTTTCCGTCAACAGCAACAGTATTATGGGCAGAGGCTCCTTTGAAATAATAGCGCAGTCGCTGGTCACTGTTGTATTGCCAGGTACCAGGATCAATAAAAAACTCGATATCATGCAACGACAAGACAAAGGAAAGACAATCTGAATGACCATGATTATACAATGGTGCCATCCCCAGCGGATTATGGTTAAACAGCAAAAAGAAACCATTCGCATCGCGCATTACGCTATAGCCACTCTCAGGAAAATGCTTCAAACTGGGCCCTGCGCACGCAAATGCCTCATTCCCTCCTCTCTTTGGATACAGCCCTGGCGCCACCGCATAGCCATCATCTCCATCACCGATTCGGGAAAAACCACTATCAGCCATAACCGTATTGTAAAACGCTTCACCTTTTTTCACACGCTCAACAAGCATCGAACAATCATGATACCCGTTCCCTTCGAGAAAATTGGTGGCAAGCCAATAGAGATCCAGCACAAAACGATGATACCAAAAGGACTGTTCCTGAGGGCCGCCGTCATTATGTATCTGATGTAGACTTTCCTGTTCCAATAACGCAATCCCTGTTTTCAGCCACCTGGAGCCTGTTTCCCTATCAGCAAATACGGCACCTGCCATTATCAGGCCAACAGCTTCTGCAATGGTATGATTCCCAAGCGAAGAAAAGAGTGACAATCGTTTTTCAATCAGCCAGCCATGCTGGAAAATGGTGAGAACGACAACCTCTCTCTCCTTTTTTGTAAGGCTCTTTACATCTTTGAGTATTTTCAAAAAAACAGGTATGCGAAGTCCACACTCCATGACAGAAATATAATGGGCCCCATACGGAAATGCGTTTTTATTTAGCCAATCTAAAACTGCGTTTTTTATAAAACTCTCAAGACGCTCTTTATCGGTACTCTTCGTCTTTCGAGCGAGATCATGTAATAAAATTGTTATATGCTGGAGCCGGCCGCTCTCCCATACAGCGCGTATATCGGTATCGGATGAGCTTTTCACATCTGCAAAGTAAACATTTCTCCAGGTACGCTCATAGGCTTTTATTGTTTCAGCCGAAAAATTTAATGAGAAGATATATCCTTCCAGGATTTCCTCGATTACCTGTGGCTCAACTGCTCCCTCAAATTTGGGGAAAAAAATGGAATGCAACTTTTCATTATCAGGTAATGTTTCAGGAACATCTTTTAAAAACAAAGAGGGTTCTTTTTGTAATTTTCGGATAAAAAGAAACTCCCTGGCTCGATAACCAATTTCAGAAAGAGATCCTTTTCGTATACGGGTCAGGAAAAATTGTATACGGTTACATTTAGAACACATTTTGTTTAGAGTCTGGAGATCATAAGCGTTATACAAATTAATAGGATATTGTATTATCCAAATTCTTCCAGCCAGTAATAAAGACTGAGCAACAAAAAGATCTGTCTTTCATAATTTACACCCTTTTCATGATCAACAAGGATCCTTCGAACCTCATGAATATTAAAAAAACTAGAAAAACGGGAATCCTTGCTCAATAAAATTTCCCAAACAGGACTATGACCAGTAAACCATTTTTTGGTTGGAGACTGAAACCCTTTTTTCTTCCTGTTTATAATAGATGCTGGAAGTACCCGTTGCGCCCATTTTTTGTGAATAATTTTGGATTTTCCAATTTTAACTCGCAAATCATACGGTAATGAAAGTATAAAACTCACTAAATCCATATCTAGCATAGGCACACGACATTCCAAGGAAAAATGCATTGTTATTTTATCTGTATAGAGAAGTAAATCGTCAGCCAGATTCATTCTCAAATCTATAGACATTATTCTTTCAACACTGTTTTTCATCAAGGCACAGCCAATTAAATCGTAAAAATATTGCACCCGCTCTCTGGATTTAGAATCTTCAACTCCAATGAGTTTGTTAATGGTAGGTTTATCAAAGACTTCGTATGTTGATAAAAATCGCGGGACATCTTCAGAATACCGAAAAGCAGCAAGCCCACGATTTAATTGATTGTGCTTAACTCCAGCCAGATCAATCACTCGTTTTCCACATAAAGCGACAAATGGAGGGATAAAACGACGATAGAGCTCACTCTGATACCGACCATACCCCCCTAATGATTCATCTGCCCCCTGTCCAGAAAGAACAACTTTAACTGATCTGGAAGCAAATTTGGAAAGGGAATACATTGGAATAATAGATGTTGTCGCCAAAGGCTCTTCAACTATTTTTACACACGACTGAATAACATCAAGAAAATCTTCAAACCCAATTCTGGTAGTCATAGGCTTTAAGCCAATCACTCTGGCGGAATCAACAGCATCTTCAATTTCATCGCTTTCATCCTGTTCTTTAAATCCAACAGTAAAAGCTTTCATTGGACAGGATATCTTTTCCTGGGCGTATTTTGCAACTAACGCAGAATCAATCCCACCACTTAAAAAAATACCAATTTCAACATCAGACATCAACTGTCGCTCAACCGCTTTTTTTAGCAAGTCACCATATTGTTCAACCGCGTCAGCTAGACTATACGTATCTTCAATCAGGTGTTTACGAATAAACGGTTCTTCTTTGAATTGAAGTCGATTGTTTCCCAATTGTATCGTTAAAAAATGTCCGGGTCTAAGTTTTTGAATATTTTGAAACAGTGTATCAGGAGAAGGAGAGTAGCGAAGGGACAGAAGTTCTGAAAGATTAACCAAATCTATTGTATCCCCTACAAGTTTCTGCACAGGGCGGATCTCGGAAGAAAAAACCAATTGATTGGCTTTTTGCCAATAATAAAGAGGTTTAACACCAAAAGGATCTCGACATAGTACTAAAGTTCCTTTCTCAACGTCCAGCAAGGCAAATGAGAAAATACCATTAAATTCACAAACCGAATTAATTCCATACCTTGCAATATAATGCAGTATCGTTTCGGTATCAGAGTGCCCCCGAAATTGCACATCAGGGAGTTTTTTTCGCAACTCCAGATGGTTATATATTTCCCCATTAAAAATAATCGAAAATTTATTGTCTGGAGTTGACATAGGCTGATGCCCTGAAGAGCTTAAATCGACAATAGAAAGCCTCCTGTGACCCAAAGTTACTACGTCATCACCAAAACCAAATTTCTCAATACCGGCATCATCCGGCCCACGCCAACGAATTAAATCAAGTACAGATTCATCAAAAATCTTGTTTATACTCCCCAATATGCCACACATACTCCCCAAAACTCCATATTTAATATATTACGTCACAGTGGTATCTTTCCATATACAAGTAAATTGGAATAAATAAAGGTTCGAAAAGCCCTTTGTGTTATAATGAATTTACGAAAAAAGAAATAAATACAAGGAGATCAGAACCATGGTCCACTATAATTTAAATATTTGGTCAAAAAAGAAAAGATTTTACGAATCACTGACATGTAGATTCTAACACCTCCCTGTAGGTACGCAGGAGCCGCTCAGCAACTTTCGGAGCCATAAAATGCTCCCTGGCATACTGGTAATTGAAGCTGGATATCTGGCGGGCCAACACAGGTTGTTTAATTATGGTTTCAAGTTTTTCGGCAATGTCCTCTGGGGAAAGTTTTGTCAATAAACCCATTTTTCGATCCTGGAAAACATCTTTTACTCCTCCTACCGGAGTAGCAACTACTGGCAAACCGAAAGCCATTGCCTCAAGTACTGCGTTTGGCAACCCCTCGCCATAACTGGGCAAACAAAAGATATCATGTTCGCAAAAGGTTGCAACCTTACGGGTATCTCTCACATAACCAAGAAAAGAAACATATTCTTCAAGACCAATCCGGTTAACATACATTTCAGCCTTTTTTTTAGCTCGACCAGCACCCGCAATGGATAAATGTATATTCAAGCCCTTTTGAATCAGCTTTTTTACTGCATCAATTGTCTCAAAGACCCCTTTTTCTCGCTCAACGCGGGAAAGAAAAAGCAACCGCACCCTGTCTTCCTGTAATAACAATTCATATTTTCTCTTGTAATCAAAGTGATTAAGTAAACGTTCATCAACCGTTGTCGTTTCAACAATTATAGGAACCGTCACCCCCCATTGACGCAGTTTTTCCTTAAATTCTGAAGCTAACACAATAAAGCAGTCAGCTCTGCCAAAGCTTCTCTTAAAAAAAGACAAATATCTTCTTTCCACTCTATTCGAAAATTCGTGATTCCAGCCCCGGAAAAAGACTAATAATGGGCTATTTATCCTTTTAGCCTGCCAGGCAAAAAGGCCATCACGCCAAAAACTTTTTGCCTCAAGGGAAGGATTGATATGAACCAAGTTCGGTCTTGTTTGCACGTTACTCCAAAAAGAGAGTTGATCCTGTATTGGTTGAAAAATATTTCCTTTTCTTTCCTGGCTGCCAATTTCCAGCATACGAATTGACATTTTTGAATTGGTTAAATGGGGGAGAACAGCTCCATAATACCCAGCCACCCCTCCTTGTCCCTGCAATCCAGGCATTGTAATCAAAACACTTTCAGGACTGTCATTTATATTCAGGCCCCCTCGCTTTAATACAGGTGAGTCAACTAGATGAGTCATGAACAATCACCTGTCACTACAGTTTGCAGGAAAGCCGCCAGTGATTTGCCCTGATGTCTAAGATCAAACAAACGTTCAGCTGTTATCTTTCCCTGTCTGCCAATTTGTTGAGCAGTATCCTGGTTGCCTAATAGAAAATGTACAGCAGCAACTATTTCCGCAACACACCCAGGTTTCACCAGGATAGCATTTTGTTTGTCAACAAGATATCTGCCAACATCTGAAACGTCTGAAGCTATAACAGCTTTGCCAGTAGCCAGATACTCACCCAGTTTAAATGGAAAACCAGCATTTGCATAAGCCGAATCAATGCGGGTCATACACGGTATATCGATATTGCAGAGGAGCTCAAAATATTCATCATCACGCAAGTATCCTTTATAGTGTATATGATCTCTAGCTGGTGATTTCCTGATATGTTCCTTGATAACCTTCATACGTTCCTCACTTCCTTTTCCCGCCAGAACCAGACTCAAACCTTCATAGGAGCACGTCAACTCATTAAATGCAGCAATGAGGTTTTCGACACCATCTTTCGTTCCATAACTACCGGCATAGAACAACGTGGAATCAGCACTATAAGCCGAAGCAGAACATATAAACCGACTGGTATCTATTGAGATCGGCAACAGATGAATCGGCCTTTTTTTTACACCGGGTTTTGAAAATTTTCTCTCAAGATGTGAGCTAATAACAACAATGCCATCTGCAATAAAGCAAAGCCTGTTCGTCAGGAAGCCATTAAGCAGTGTACCAAACTTATGGAAGGTTGATTTTGAATTTCCAAAGGCAGCATGTTCGTCTTCAACGATGTCATAAACTATTTTCCAACCTGATATTTTAGCTGCAAGGACTGGAACAATGTTGTCGATATTTGGAGGCCCGTACACATATAGTATATTATTATCGGTCTTTTTTTTGACCTGAAAAAGCTTGATAACTGACATTATCCAGAGGAAAGGAAGAAGGAGAATGGCTTTCAACCTGAACACATCCGGCAGAATAATCTGATAAGGAATACCGTTGTCAATTCCAGATCGCCCGTTTAACTGAGATGAACCACGCAAGGTCAATACTGATGCTGAAATATCTACAGAATTTTGCAAGGCACAGATTGTGTTTCTCACTCTCTTACTCCCAGCCATACCACAGGGAAAGGGGAAATTTCCCAGAAAAACCATGTTGAACTTCTTACTATTCATAACGTACTTTTTCCGCCCTCATAACATCTCACCGAGATTACTTTTTCTCCCCCAATGCCCAACAAGAAATTCAAAGTAAAAAAGCAGCCCACTTTTTCTACCTGCCGTAACCGCTTAACGATACATGTTCCAAACCAATATGTAATATCACTGTTTTAACAAACACCCTCCTGCCTGGTTGTTTGAATTATTTCTTGATACGTCTGTATGAGTTCATCAACAATTTTGGTTGAATCATGTCTGCGTAAGGCCTGCATTCGAGCTTGACGCCCAAGTCTGACGGCCAGTTGGTCGTCTAAAAATACTGTTTCAATTTTAGCGGCTAATGATGCTGCATCACCTGTCGGGACAAACAGCCCAGTCTCTCCATCGGTAACCAGGCTGGGAAGACCGCCAGTATAGGTTGCCAACACAGGTAGACCAACAAGTTGTGCTTCACAGACAGCGTTCGGACTATTGTCAATATATGAAGGAGAAACAAAAAGATGTGCCGAACGAAGAACCGCAGCCATCTTTTCCGCATTGAGCTGGCCAAGAAGGCATGCACTCGGGCCAAGTCTCTTTACCCACCTCCTGACATATTTTCCATACCCACTACGTCGGCTGATATATCCCGCTATTTGAACCTGAATATCGGGAAATCTTGTTTTCAACAGTAATGCCGCCTCAAACAACAATTCAACACCCTTTCTCGGATGCCCGCCGTTGGTAAACAGAATCCTGTGTCGTTTCATATTGCGAATATCCCACGTCACCTTAAAAAAGGGTTCTCGAAGAATTTCGTTATTGATATAATATCGGGCAGAGGGATTCCTGGCCTTTATATACGCCCTGTCCCAGGCGGTTCTGCCTAAAAAAAACCCATTGCCTTGAATAATTTCCCTCTCCCTTCGCGCACGTGAACGAAAACGTAAATAATTGAACAACAAGCCGCGCAACACTGGCAGTTCTAAAAAGCGGTGCATACGAATAATTTCCACAATCGAACTGGCTCCGAAAAAACGGTACCATTCGGCATAAGGTCCAAGCAAGCCCTGCAAACTCATTACAACAGGACAATCTATCATATGTCTTGCCTTCAGCAAACCGAAACTACTTTCCGTTCCATGAATGTGGACAATATCTGGTTGGTAGTCGTTGACTAGGCGGCGGCATGATTCAAGACAGCGGGTGTTGGACAAAATAGCACGCCCATGAGGAATTATGGAGAAAACCAGCCGCTCTCTGTTGGTTATACTTTTTTTACTTCCGAAAGCTGCACATGCCTGATTGATATCAGGTCGGGAATGTAATGCGGATATCAGAGATGCTATCCAGCCACCGCCCCGGGAAATATTCTTTTCACTCCCGAAGACTTCTTCAGGGCTTACGGGAATGGGTGTAAGATGAAATATACGCATCGCGGCTTCTATCCTTGTGCAAAAGAGAATAATTGATACCCAACAGGATAAAGATCAGCATATGATAATAAGGGTCACGTAACATTGAAATTTTGTATTCATCAACGATAAAAATAAACCACATGAATAACAGGCCATTAAACAACGGTTTCTTCCACGAAGAATACAACCTGGCTTGGGTAGTCATAGCCTTAATGTTTTTAACAATGACATACAAAATAATGAGCAGTAAACTTATACTGCCCAACCACCCGTATATCATTGGTAAAGAAAGGTATAAACTATGAAAACCTGCCTGGTGAATCATCCTGTAATAAGGTCCAAACCATGCCTGTTGATTGCTTGGGACAGGTCCATAGCCATAACCAACGAACCAACTGTTACTCTTCAATCTATCATAACCAAAAGAGAAAACCGTTTCTCTGTTAAGTGCCTCTCCTGAAATTATATTCTCAACGGAGAAATCACGCTGATGTAATTGTGAAAAATCAGACTGAGTGGATTTAATACCAATATTTTTACCAGCAACAAGGGTAATGGCTCCAACTACCACCAACACACCTATCATTTTTGCCAATCCTCGGATTTTATTACTTAACAACAGACTAAAAAAAACAAAATAGCTCCATATAATAATCATCAATATAACAGCAGAGCGGGAACCGGTCAGAAATGGTGTTAATGTGCAAAGAACGAGAATAATATATATCTGTCTCCGGCTGTTGTAATATCTTCCAGAAAGGTCTGATCTCGCAAGAGATAAGAAAAAAGCCAGATTCATTACCAAATATTCTGCAAACAACTCACTATTGGCAAAAAAACCCTGTGAGTTTGTTGTGGTCGCACCTGTCCCTTTTAGTGGAAAGAGAGGTGTATCCAGATTGATAAAGAGAAATCTTTGGTTGAGTGACAAAATAAAACCATAACAAAACAACAGACAAAGGACGGAGATGTATTTTTTAAAAAATGAATGGTTAAGAGGAGTGGCTTTTATAAAATAAAGCATAAAAATAAAGGCAGAGAAAACCAATAATCCTTCTATTTTTACAAACATAGAAGAGGGATTATAAAAAAACAGTCCAACCAAATCAAAGACAACCAATATCAAAATAAAAAAGTTAAGCACTTGGCTTGTCATAAATATAAGTAAAATATATGAAAACCTGTCATTTTTCTTTACAAGGACGTACCAATGTAATCCTGCTATTATCAACAAGCCCAAAACCCAATAGAAGGGAGAAGCAAAGTATTTCTTAATGAGTAAATGCCCGGCAAGAAGGCAAATGAAGGCAAAAAACAATACCTTCCCTTCACTCAACCCAAGTGCAGGTTTCAAATACGCCCTACTTTGAGAACGATTGAAGTCTTGTTGTTGAAACGCCATCAAATAATCCTGATTTTCAAAACAACCCTATTAAGCAGAAAATATCTTATGCAAATTATCGAAAAATCACAATGAATACAAATATTTTTAACATAAGCCTCATAAAAATTTTGGTATTTCCAGCGTAGCACCAATTTTATCAATCTCACTGATAAGATCACCCGTCAAAGCCTTTTTCCAGCTATCATCATATTTCAACGAGATTTTCCCTTTATGTCTCATACCATTACCCGCCACGAGGTGATGTTCGTGTGTATTAATCTCAAACGCTTCCATCGGTAATTCAATCTCAAGAAATTCTGATATCCTGGCTCTAGTTAGCTCTGATTTTTGAGCAAGATCCTCATAAGCAATAGACAGAATCTTTACCTTGGGCATCTGGTTAATAGAACGATATATATGCCTGTACTTTTTCACCCACCCTTTTGCCGTTTTTAATGGATCTCTACCAAGTTTAATATTTGAGTAAACAACTCCTTTTATGTCTCTTTTAAGAATTAAAATGTAAACATCTCTGGGACGTAATGAGGCTAAGAGGTTAACTCTGTTTATTGATTTTGAAGAATCTACGACAACTTTGCTCTTTGTAACCTGTGCTACTGTATCAAAAAGTAACCAATTATTTTTTATAGACTCTGACAAATTCGATCTATAAAAAGATACTATCGTCTTACAATTCACCTGAACACCTAAGCGAAAAATATGACGACGAATAGATTCAGCTGATATTCTTCGCGATTTATACTTCTTGTTACCGAGTAAGTTTATATCGAACTTAAATGGGTTTTCATAGATATCATACCCCTTCATCCGGCTAATGCTTTCTATGACTCTATACCATACTTCACATTCATTAAAACCTTTTTGGCAACTACATAATTTCTGTTTTGATGTTTTTTGACCAGTGACACCTCTTCTGCTTATTTGCCAAGGAAAATATGTTATCTCTCCAGCAGAGAATACACCTGGAATCGTCCCGCACACAATATCCAGCAATGTCGAACCGGAATGACCAGCCGAAACAATATATAGCAATTTTGTTGGCACGATGCTAAACCTCCTTCAACTGCTAACATTTTCGAGAAAATTATATTTTTTTTATAAAATTAAAATTTGCTATGGATAAATATTACAAGCAGATAATCACGGCCCTGCCCTACTGCCTCCTAACAGACTAAGCACCCATTCTTCTCTACCAAAATCGAGTAATGCTCATGTAATTGCATCAATGAATCCAGCAACCATGGTTTGTACATTTATCTTTTTTTCAATAAGTTCAGCACCTGCTCGACCCATTTGCTGTCGTAATTCTTTGTTGCCAATAAGCCCCATTATTTTTTCAGCAAGAGCTGCACTATCGTCTTCCGGTACTATATAGCCATTAAAATCATTACGTACAGCATGTACCTCCAAACCATGATCAACAGTAATTACCGGTTTACCAAACAGCATGGCCATCTTCAGGGCCATGCTTGCTATCCCTGGGGTCACAAACAGGTCACAGGCCATGAAATACTGACTCAACTCATGATCATCATAGATAGCACCTTCAAAAAAGACGTTGGCAACACTCAATTCCTTTACTAACTTTTCAAGAATCACCCGTTGACCACCGTCGCCAATAATAACCAGGGACACGCCTACTCCCTGCTTCTGCACCCTCATGATCGCCTTTATGAGTAAATCGGCCTTACGCCCCTTATTCAGCCGTCCTAAAAGAAAGACAAGAAGTTCATTATCGGGACAAAATTTTTTACGAAAGATACCTATTTTTTCTGGATTTTTTTCCCAATACTCCTTATGACAATACAATGCATCTGTATCGGGACTATTAGGTGCTACCCATATTTTATTTTCAGGAAAACCTTGATCTGCATAATATTTCCCAGCGTGATCTGAATAGGCAATGATCCCATCCGCCTGAAGCCACAGCCAACGCCTTGGATTATACTTCCCTAAAAATCTATTCAACCGCCCCCGCCGGCTATATTCTTTTACTTTTTGGGGATCACTATATGGACATCCTCCTAAAAACCAAAATATTCTGATATTTCTCAGCTTACATACCAACTGAAAGAGAATTCTGTCAAAATGCCCGGAGTTACTACATACCAGTACGTCTGGCGGAAAGAAGAGCAGATACCGTAAAAAAGATAACTGCCAGGATCTGTTGTCAAGATCGATTCTGGAGATCAATTTGTTTTGCAGTCCGGCCAGATTTGATGCACTTTTCAGATTAGCCTGGGCCATCTTTTTTGTAGGTTCACTATGAAAAACAGTTAAATCAATACCTTCAACCTTATTGATTTTATTGAATACTGGTACCCGATAGTTGGGTATTATTTCCTGAAGAAGGTAGACTTTCAACATATTTTCACTCAACTTCTATTCTCATATTCAATAGAGTATAAAACGGATCATGCTGGGAAAAAGTTTCATGAGATATCTATACATGTCTCTCTTACGCCACACGCCGCCCAAATCTCTTTACCCTATCTATTAATAAATACCCAAACACAGCTCCCCCATAAGCTATACGCCATAAAAGGTTATTGTTTTTTGTTACATTCATAACTTCTTTTATCCTTTGGCTAAACAACTGTCCATTACGGTTAATGTCACCGTGTTTCAGTACAATCTGTTTTCCCCCGTCTGCTATTTTTTTGCTCATGGTAGTGTCAGACAAAAGAGACATGATACCATCGCATACACTTTCTTCTGTAAAATCGCAGAACCATGTGTTTTTTTTATGGGTCAACAACTCCTCTATCTGCGGTATCCTCCCGCAGACAACAGGAACCTCACTGCCCATTACCTCAAGCAGGGTATTGGGGAACCCCTCTCCCTGAGCAACAGAGACAACGATATCGGCAGCACAATAGTATGTGGTTATTTCAGTTTGTCTGACCTCTCCTACCCACTCCACCATATTCTTGATACCAAGTTCCTGCACCAGACTCTTCAGTGATGCAACATATTCAACATGTCCCATTCTTCCTAAAATGAGCAGTTTTGCATCGGAGTGTTTTCCGAACAATCGAGCAAATGCCTTGATAATAAGTTCTATATGGTAGACGGGGGCAACGGCCCTCGGGCTGAGGATAACTTTTGTATCAGACTTAAGACCAAGTAGCCTGCGCATGGACTCCTTATCCTTTTTTTGATACCACCTCAAATCACACCCCCAGTAATTTATATCCACCGGCCGTTTAACCTGATACGTTCTTATTCTTTCTTTTAAATATCGAGATTTTGCAGAGAGGTAACTCGTGTGCCGCAAACCTTCACGGATAAGGAATCTTTTACCAGACGGCACATATGTATCTCCCTGATCATATAAGATATCTTTTCCCATGCAGATTGCAGCCACAGGAGCATTTCCAAAAATCAGGGATAAAAAAAAGTGATAACCGGAAGCATAATGACAGATGATAACTCTCGAGTTTAACTGACGAACAAGCTTAATAAAATCCCAATATGCCAGGGGACTTTTCCCCCATCTGGAAAGACTATGCAGTTTTATATTCTCTTTTGCTGAAAAATCACTCTCTTCCAGATTCCCTCTCAAGTCAACAAAATGAATTACCGGAAAATGATCAGCTAACGCCAATGTTCGGGAAACGGCGTGCACAACGCCGGAAGATATGACACAAATACTTTCAGTAGCTGTCATCAAAATACTACCCCGCCTATTCTTTCGGAGTACGCCCTGTACCAATATTCAAAGGCCAGCAAGCAGAAGAACATATTGCTGTAATTCATATATCCTTCCTCATGTTCCTTTTTCAATTGGTGGATTCCTTCGATTCTTACCAGGGAATTTTGAACCAGAGCACCCTGACATAATTGTTCGCTGATTTCCTCAAGCAGGCCTCTGCTGAGCCATTCATGGACAGGTATATTGAAGCCCTGTTTTTTTCGATAAATTATATCTGCGGGCAAATATTGCTCCATTGTTTTTTTTAAGAAATATTTCGTTTCTCCTCTACCAGCATCACCAGGCAACTGAGACACTCTCATAGCTGCTGGTATCTTAGAAGCAAACTCCACAACCTTATGATCAAGCAAGGGGACCCTGGCTTCAAGAGAATGGGCCATGGTCATCCTGTCCACCTTCATTAACATCTCATCAACCAGTCTGGTCTTGAATTCGGAGAATTGCTTTATCAGCAAGGTATCGGCATCATCTATCAAATCATAGTAATGAGCTGTAAGATTCTTTTCCCAAGCTACCAATGAAGAAACCAAAAAATCTGGAGTAAATGCAATGGAAATTGCTCTTATACTATTTTGGGCAATCTGTTCACTATATCGCAGGCCTTCTGTACCAATTCTTCTTCGTAAAGCCGTCAACGTTCTCAAATAGAGATGATTCGTTGTTTTCGTCAAGCTAAGACCATACCGTAACAGAAGAAACACCCCTTTCAACACTCCCTGCATGGGGACACATTGCAGATACCTGTCATTTAGATATCCTGTATAGCCTGCAAATAATTCATCTCCCCCGTCTCCTGTCAAAACAACCTTTGTTTTCTGTGTTGCCGCCTCTGCAAGGTAATACGTCGCATAAGCGGAACTGACAGCAAAGGGTTCATCAAGATGCCAGCAGATATCAACAAAATCGTTAAGGAAATTTTCATTTATGCTGCTTGTATGATGCTCTGTATGTTTCATTTCTGAAACTCTTTGGGCAAATTCACTCTCATCGTATGCATTGTTGCCGGGAAAGCCTGTTGAAAATGTCAAAAGATGTGCCTGTGGGGAGACAACCCGCATTAACGAAACAACCGTACTGGAATCCAGACCACCACTTAAAAATGCACTGACAGGGACATCCGCGACCATATGGTATTCCACACTCTCAGTGAGTAATTTTACTAAATCACTCGACATATTTTCGAAAGATTTCTCACTTCCTGGGCTCAGATGCTCCTCAATATCCCAATATTTTTTACAACGGAACGATCCATCTGTTCCAACTTCAAGAAAGTGCCCTGGCAAGAGTTTTTCAACATCAGTAAATATGGAATCCGGCTGTGATATAACAAGGAAACGAAAGAAATTACCTAAAGCAGATTCATTTATTTTTTTATCACTATAGCCAGATGCTGCAATAGCCTTAATTTCCGAAGAAAAAACAAAAGCATCCTCTTTTTTCAGAAAATAAAGAGGTTTAATACCAACCCGATCTCTTGCGATAAAAACTTTTTGCTTTTTATTATCCCATATCGCAAAGGCAAACATCCCTCTTAAGAGGGAAAAGGCTTGCATCCCATATTTAATATACAACAGAAGGATAACTTCCGTATCTGATGCAGAACGACATAAATCACCATGATCAATTAAGTGCTTTTGAAGTTCTTTGTAGTTATATATTTCGCCATTAAAGCAAATTACGAACTGCCCGTCAGCACTCACCATCGGTTGGGCAGCACGGTCGCTAAGATCAATGATGGAAAGCCTCCTGTGCCCCAACGCTACAGGACCATCACTCCATATACCCTCACCATCCGGGCCTCGATGAGCCAGGATATCTGTCATAGCTTTTATTTTAGAAATATCAGGCTTTTTGCCAATAAAGCTTACTATACCCGCTATACCACACACTTCATCTCACCTTAAAATTACTCGCTGACTCTGGCAATATTCTCCTCACTGCTGCCAAGGTATTTAAATAGCCAATTCTAAAGATTTTTGATATGCTTGACACCTTGGGTAATCGTCCTTTAAATTTGTTCCCATAAATACTATTTTCCTGATATTTATCAACAAGATTCTTTCGCACACAAACTGTAGCTATAACAATGAGATTGAGTCTTAACAAGGATTTCATAAATATCGTCCGGGGGTAATTGAGTAGCCATGCTTCTTATGCCAATTATGTTGGATTTTCCCCATTTTTTCAAACAACCAGTCTGCTTCTGTAGTTTAAATGTGTCAGTCCAATAATTCAGCCCCTTCACAATACTGATGCACTTATCTCGGTACGCCTCATCCCCTCTTACAGCAAAATTTTCCGGCAATGATGAAAAGCCACCGATTCCCTGACATTTTATTCCAGCCATTATTGTAATCTGAGGCTCTTTGTACCTTTATTATAGAACCGCCACCTTTTCCAGATTACTCCTCAGAATATCTCCCTCCGAACATTCGCGACTTTATAATCCCAAGAATTTCCAGAAAAGAAGATATTTTAAAAAGATAGCACATACCGCTGTAAATCACGATTCCTGAAAGAATTTGAAATATCAGTAACATAAAAAGATTATCAAGAAAAACATATTCAAGCACATATATCCCAAGTCCCATGACACAGGCAATCAACAGGGGTGATAGCAGATCACACAACTGTTCCCCAGCTGGATAATCAAGCATTTTCCCTGTGTAATAGGCATTCAAAAAAAAGCTAATACACGATGTGGTGATCTGGCCGTAAATCATGGCAATGATTCCCCAGCGATAACTTAATACAAGGGCTATTACAACCAGGATCTTATTAATTATCTGTACTCGAAAAAAAAGATCTGACCGCCCCTGAACTTTCAGGACATTTAAATTAACCACATGAAGCGGATACAATATTCCAACTGCGCAGAACAATTGTAAATATGGCACACAGGGTAGCCATTTTTCCGTCAGCAAAACCACAACCAGTGATCTTGCAACAATTGCCAAACCAACCATCAATGGAGCATTGAAAAACATCAGCATAACCAGAGACTTGCGAGTACAACGCTTCAATCGATTTTTGTCTTCCTGCATCGACGAAAAAACAGGAAAAATAACTCTGCTGACAATGGTTGAGATACTTGCAACAGGAAGTTCCTGGAGTCTGTTGGCCCGAGCATAGAAACCTAATTCCATGGGAGAAAAGAGCTTCCCTATAATAACAATGTAAATATTCTTAAAAATTGCATCCAATAAATCTGCCGCCTGTAAACGTGAACCAAAGGCAAACATACTGCGCAGCGATGCAAAGCTGAACATCATTGATGGTCGCCAGGTATTAAAAAACCACAATAAAAGAGTGCGAAAGAAAGTAGTACAGAGAGATAAAACAACAAGACTCCACACACCATAGCCGTTAATAGCCATGGTTATTCCAATCACTGCAGAAATACCTGTGGCAATAAGGCTCACTTTCAGTTGACTTTTGAAATCGATCTTTTTTGTAAGCAAATTTGTTTGAATCAACCCAAATGCACTGATTATCACGTTAAGAGATATTACGCGAGCCAAAGGTACCAACAAGGGTTGGTTATAAAATCCGGCAATCCAAGGTGCTGCCAAGCATAACAGGCCAGCCGCAATACACCCCACAACTATATTGAAATAAAAAATAGAACATTCATCAATATGAGTAGCATCCTGTTTTTGTATTAGGGCTGAACCGAACCCACCTGCCATAAACGCTTGAGCAATAACCATAAAAATACCCAACATTGCAATTATGCCGAACTCTTCAGGCAAAAGAAGACGGGCTAGAACGATGGAGATCATAAATTGCAAACCATTCTGTCCAAAACGTTCCAAAAAACTCCAGATAAAGGCAGATATAGTTTTTTGCTTAAGATTACTATTCATGAGAAGATGGCTATTGCAATTGGCAGGAAATCATTTTACGAATAGTCCTAAAGTATCATTCATATTCAAAGATAACTAGTAACTACTCACCCCCCATTATGATCAGGAGTGCTGTTTTGTTCTGCCAATGCAATCTGAATGGCAACAAGCGGGTTGACTCCCTGAGCAGCCATAGTT
>PDWJ01002186.1_pt1 | contig 26429 bp, 25 predicted proteins | sample 1430881 | NCBI WGS metagenome assembly PDWJ01 (sample SAMN01162460, study PRJNA174530) | Oral metagenome, whole genome shotgun sequencing project. | biome: Marine environment; feature: Marine mammal; material: Swab sample of the gingival sulcus; isolation source: swab sample of gingival sulcus...
GGGATGAAGCGTCGGGTGACGATCGCCCGGTCCTTGATCAATGATCCCCAATTGCTCTTGTTGGATGAGCCGACCACCGGGCTCGATCCCCAGGCTCGCCATGTCTTGTGGGATCGTCTGTATCGGCTCAAGAGTCGGGGGGTCACCCTGGTCTTGACCACCCATTTCATGGATGAAGCTGAACAGCTCTGTGATCGTCTGGTGGTGATGGATGCTGGCAAGATCGTGGCTGAAGGATCGCCGAGCGAGCTGATTCGCACCCACTCCACCCGCGAGGTGCTCGAACTGCGTTACGGGGTGGACGATCACCGTAGTCGTGAAGCTGATGTGGCCGGGATCGGAGACCGTTGCGAGGTGCTCCCTGATCGCATCTTGGTCTATGCCGACGATGGGGAAGCAGCGTTGGCCGCTGTTCATGGTCGCGGGTCGGAGCCGGTATCGGCTCTGGTTCGGCGGAGTTCGCTTGAAGACGTGTTCTTGCGGCTCACTGGACGGAGCTTGGTGGACTAGATGTCAACCCCTGGGGTTCTGCGAGCGTGGGAGCATCACGCGCTGGCCTATCGCAAGGTCTGGCGTGCCAATGTGGCTGGCAGCCTGATCCAACCCTTGATCTATCTCGTGGGCATGGGGATCGGGGTTGGTGCCCTCGTCGATCGGGGAGAGAGCTCATCCCAGGTGCTTGATGGGTTGACCTATTTCCAGTTTTTCGCTCCAGCGATGGTGGCAACTTCAGCCATGATGGTCGCCCAGTTGGAGGCCACCTGGTTGGTGGCGTCGGGGTTCCGTTGGTCACGATTCTTTGTTGCCCAATCGGCGACTTCGTTGACCTCGAATGACATCTCCGGTGGGGTTGCCCTCTGGCATATCACCAAGACAGCGATTGCCAGCACCGGCGTGGCGGTGGTGATCGCGCTGTTTCCCAGCACTCGTAGTCTCGGGTTGGTCTTGACCGCGCTCTTTGGGGCGCTGACCGGGGCAGTGTTCGCGTCGATCATCATGGCCTGGTCGGCCAGTCGGGAGACCGAGGCATCGTTCGCGGTGATCGCTCGCATCATCGTGATGCCGATGTTCTTGTTCAGTGGAGCGTTCTATCCGATCTCGGCCTTGCCCGACTGGATCGAGCCGGTCGCCTGGATCACGCCCCTGTGGCACGGGGTGAGCTTGTGTCGCGATGCTGCCTATGGCCGCCTGGTGGTCGGTGAGACTCTTGGCCGGGTTGCCTATCTGGTGGTGCTCTGGGTGGTCGGGTTTGTGATCGCCCGGCGGGTGTTTGCTCGGAGGTTGGCATCATGATCACCGTCCCGTCTTCGCCAACGCTGACCAGCCGGATTTTTCCTCCTTCGTTGCGAACCCTTCGCCATCCCGAGCGAATCCTTGAACGTCAATGGGTAGAGATTCGACGCGGGACTTGGAAGGTCTTGCTGACCGGGTTTTTCGAGCCGTTCTTCTATCTCGTTTCGATGCAGGTCGGCTTGAACTCGCTGATCGGAACCCTTGAGGTGGACGGCCAGGTGGTGTCCTATGTTCAGTTCGTCGCCCCAGCCTTGTTCGCGGCGTCGGCGATGAACGGAGCGGTGTTTGAGTCGACCCTCAACTTCTTTGCTCGATTGCGGTACAGCAAGGCCTATGACGCTGTGTTGGCTACCCCGATGAGTACCGCCGATGTGGCGGTCGGTGAAATGCTGAACGCCACGGCGCGTGGCTTGCTCTATTCGATCGCCTTCCTGGTGACGATGGCGGCGATGGGCACGGTGGGGTCGTGGTGGGCATTGGCCTTGCCTCTGGTGTCGGTGGTGATCTCGCTCTCGATCAGTGGAGTGGGGATGGCGGCGACCACGGCGATGAGGGGTTGGTCCGATGCTGAGTATGTCAACGCCATTGTCTTGCCGGTGTTCTTGTTCTCGGCCACCTTCTATCCGGTGTCGGCCTATGGAAGCTGGGCCTGGGTAGCCAATATCAGCCCCCTGTATCACGCGGTGGTGGTGTGCCGGTCGCTCAACCTTGGGGTGATCGGTTGGCCGATCGTGGGCCACCTGGCGGTCTTGGTGGTGATTGGCGCGGTGGGGTTCATGATCACCTCCCGTCGGATCAACACGCTCTTGTTGTCATAGCGCTTGCGGTGGTCGGCGCTGCGGTCACCAGCAGGGCGTGTCGGTGGTGGACAGCGCGATGGTGGGTGAGATCAGGTGAGCACTAGCGTGAGTCGGATGAGGTTTGGACGCAATGCCGATCGCTTGGTGACCGCCGATGACGCGTTGCCCGGTCGGGCAGACGCCATCACGGTCACCCCAACCCATCCGGTGTTGGGCAACTCGATCGTGCCGCCCTTTCCCGATGACACCGAGACGATCTATCTCGGGATGGGATGCTTTTGGGGCGCTGAACGTCTCTTGTGGCAACTCGATGGGGTGTATGCCACCGCGGTGGGCTATGTCGGTGGGTGGACCACCAACGCTGCCTATGCCGAGGTGTGCACCGGACGCACCGGTCATTGCGAAGCCGTGATGGTGGTCTATCGACCGGCCGAGATCGGGATTGATGAGATCATGAAGGCCTTTTGGGAGAACCATGATCCGACCACCCTCAACCGTCAGGGCAATGATGTTGGCCCCCAGTATCGCTCGGCGGTGTTTACCACCACGGCTGATCAGCTCGCGGCGGTCAACGAGTCGCGTCAGCGCTACCAAGACGCATTGACCACGGCTGGGTATGGAGAGATCGTCACCCAGATCAGTCCGCTTGACCAGGCCGGTGATGGGGTGTTCTACTACGCCGAAGACGATCACCAGGCGTATTTGCACAAGAATCCTCACGGCTATTGCGCCCACGGATTCTGTCAAGTGGGGTACGCAGATCCGACGTGAGCCTGCTGGGCGTGACGCGGCGCGGTGCTTGTGAGCATGGCGGTGTTGCCCAGCTAGAATCGGGGTAGTCGCGGTCAGAGCGATGATGCGCTGACCCCATTCCATACGTTTTGGAGGACATGCAATGGCCGGTTTTATGGACAAGATTAAGGGCGCGGTGAGCGGCGCTAAGGACAAGATTCCCGACAATGTGAAGGACAAGGCTGGCGATCTGGCGGACAAGGCCGGTGGACTGGTCGACAAGATCCCTGACAATGTGAAGGACAAGGCTGGTGACCTGGCGGGCAAGGTCGGTGAGAAGATTCCCGACAACGTCAAAGAAAAGGCTGGTGACCTGAAGGAGAAGGCTGGCGGACTGGTCGGCAAGATGCCTGCTGGCGCCAAGGAAAAGATCGAGGAAGTCTCCGACAAGATCGAAGACATCATCCCCGGCGACTCCGACGGCGACGGCCACTGAGGTATCGATCTTGATGATCGGCTGATCGATGGCCGATCATCAACGTGTCGGTTGAGCCCATGATGGGCTTGACCATGGTTGGGTCACACGACTGATGTCGTGTGACCCTTCTCGCGTTTTGGACGTGTTCTGGGCGACGCCGCCCCCTTGGTCGCCGATTGCGTCTACTGTGGGGCCTGTGATGGCACAGTTTTCTTCCCGTATGGTTCCGGTGGTTGTGGCCACCCTGGTGATTGCGGCGTGTGGATCTGAAACGTCTTCATCGCCCACCACTGCCGAGAGTGTGACCACTCCGGCGGCGGTGACCGAAGTGGAAACCACGGTGGCGGCGACCACAGCCCCCGTTGAGGCGCCAACCACTGTCGCGTCGACCTCGGCTCCAGTGGTGCCTGACGAGGTTCCCACGCTTGAGTGGACTGAGCTGATCGATGGCACCGAGTCGGCCTATCTGACCGTTCCAGCCGACTACAGCGACCCCGATGGGGACACGATCGAGCTGAAGATCGTTCGCCATCGGGCAACCGACCCAGCGAACCGAATCGGGAGCTTGCTGGTCAATTTCGGTGGACCGGGGTTTGGATCGGCCGATTCGGTGAGCTACATGCCGTTCTATTTTGATCCCTTGCTGGGCGAACGGTTTGATCTGATCGGCTGGGACCCGCGAGGCACGGGCATGAGTCGCCCAGCGATCGACTGCATCGACGATTTTGATCCCTATGTGGCTGAGCTCGACCACACCCCCGACGATGAGACGGAACGCCAAGCGGTGATCGATTCGGCCAAGGACTTTGCTGATCGCTGTGTTGAACGCAATGGCGACCTGATCGGTGTGGTGGGGACCAACAACAGTGCCCGTGATATGGACATGATTCGTCGGGCGTTGGGTGAGGACAAGATCTCGTATCTCGGCTTTAGCTATGGCAGCGAGCTGGGGGCAACCTGGGCGACCTTGTTCCCCGACACGGTGCGGGCCGCGGTGCTCGATGGCGCTGCCGACCCCACTGCTGATGATTTTGAGTGGGGACTCCAGCAGATCGGTGGGTTTGCCCAATCGGTGGACACCTTCCTGAGCCAGTGTTCGGCTGATCCGGAGTGCGCGTTCTATCACAATGGTCACGCGAGCATGGCCTTTGATCGGTTGATGACCTCGTTGGACAAGAATCCGGTGCCATCGGTCGCTGGCCGTCCGCCGGTCAATCGTGATGTGGCGATCAGCGCGGTGATTCAGGCGATGTATTCCGATTCGATGTGGCCGACCTTGGCTGAAGGGCTGGCGACTGCCGAAGCTGGTGATGGGTCGATCCTGTTGTCGCTCTATGACGAGTACTACGGCCGGTTTGAGGACGGCACCTATGGCAATGAGCTGGAAGCGTTCCAGGTGATCTCGTGTGCTGACTCCGCGGAGCGGTTGTCGATCGAAGAATCCGATGCGCAGGGACCGTTCTTTACTGAGGCAGCACCGCGACTGGTTCCTGAGGGAACGATCGAGTATTTCTGCGAGTTCTTCCCCAAGGCGGCCGACCCGCGTATCGATATCACCGGAGCGGGAGCTGGTCCGATTGTGGTGATCGGCACCACCGGGGATTCAGCGACCCCGCTGGAGTCGACCCGGACGATGGCTGAGACCCTCGAAGACGGACGACTGGTGATCGTCGAGGCCAATCAACACACCGGGTATGGCACCAATTTCTGTGTCGACGGTGTGGTGAACGACTATCTCGTCGAGCTGGTGGCACCCGCTGACGAGACCACGTGCTCGTAGCCCAGACGCGACAGCGACCGCTGGGTTGATTCCAGCGGTCGCAGATGGCGGAGCGGGTGGGATTTGAACCCACGGAGGCGTGAACCTCGCACGCTTTCGAGGCGTGTCCCTTCGGCCGCTCGGGCACCGCTCCGTCGAGGGAGGTTAGCGGGGTTCGGTGGGTGTTGGGCGCGTGACCGGGTGGGCTATCGGCGACGGGCAGCGAAAAAGTCAATCAAGAGTTGGCTGCATTCATCGGCGTTGATGCCGGTCACCCGAGGGATGCGATGGTTGAGCACGGCAGAGTCGGTGAGGTCGAATTGGCTTCCTGACGCGCCGGCTTTCGGGTCATTGGCGCCATAGATGAGCTGACCAATCCGGGCGTTGACCAGGGCGCCGGCACACATCGGGCATGGCTCCAGGGTGACGACCAGGGTGCAGTCATCCAGTCGCCACTGGCCGATGGCGGCCGCGGCATCCCGTAGGGCGAGGATTTCGGCATGCGCGGTGGGGTCGCCGGTGAGTTCGCGTTCGTTGTGGCGAGCAGCGATGACCTCATCGTTGCGGATGACGACCGCTCCGACCGGCACATCGTCGTGGTCGAGCGCTCGACGGGCTTCGGCCAGGGCGAGGGTCATGGCAGCATCGTGTTCCACAGACGCATTCTGGCAGCTGGGGTGGTGGGCTAGAGACCGGTGAGGTGGATTCGTCGTTGTGGTCTGTCAGACTAGGCGGATACGTCGTTGGTGGGAGGAGAACCCGTGACTGATCTTGAGAACAAGCTTGAGGGCACCAGTGCGGCGCCAGTACGGTCCCGGTTGACGTGGATGGTGGGTGCGGTAGCAGTGGTGGCGGTGATCGGGTTGGTCGTCGCGGTTGTTGGGTATTTCTCGTTGAGTTCGCGTCTGGATGCGGCCACCAAGGCACGTGATGCACTTGAGGGTGACATTGCGGTGTTGGATGCTGACCTGATGACCGCAAAGACCGAGCTCTCCGATTTGGCGGCAGCACCGGCGGCCACCACTCCGGCAAACCCGTTGGACGTGACCGCGGCAGCGAGCAATATGTTGCCCCAGTTCACGGCGAACGGTCAGCCTGATCCAGCGATCGGGCGGGTGGTTCCTGACATTGCTGGTGAGGATTATCACACCGGTGAACCGGTGACCATCGCGTCGGACCGGCCGACGATGATCATGATCTTTGCCCACTGGTGCCCGTATTGCCAGGGTGAGCTGCCCTTTGTTCAGCAGCTGGTGGATGAGGGTGTGTTTGAGGACAATGGTGTGGCGTTGGTGGCTATTGGCACCTTCGAAGATCCATCTCGGGGGTCACCGTTTGAGGATCTGGTGGCAGACCTGACATTCCCGATCATTCGTGATGACGATTCTCGGGCCCAGCGCCTGGGGCACGGCGGAGTGCCGGCCTGGGTGGTGGTCGATGCCGATGGTGTGGTGCTCGGCCGCTTGTCGGGGGCGATCGGGGAGGATGGCTTGCGTAGCTTGATCGAACGTGTGGGTGCGTCAGCCACGGGCTGAGCTCTCGCGACGGGAGCGGCTCAGTGGCTCGTACCGATCACAAGCACAAGTTGGGAGCACAAGGCGGTCGGGTTGACGCGCTGGCCTGGTGTGTGCACACGTTCGCCAGCGATCATCGGCTACGAGACTGGAGACCAGAGAGATGACAACCGTGAACGTTCACCGGCTCAGTGGTGACGAGGTGTCCGACTTCAGGGACTTGGTGGGGATCTTCAACGACGTCTTTGATGTGGAGGAACCAATCCCCGGCAGTGAACACTTGAGCACACTGCTGGCAAACCCTGATTTCTTGGTGTTTGTGGTGAGGGAGGGTCATGAGATTGTTGGGGGATTGACCATCTATGTCCTGCACAGCTACTACGGCACCCGACCGGCAGCGTATGTCTACGATGTTGGTATCACGCCGGGGCGTCAAGGCCAGGGGCTGGGCAAGCGCTTGATGGCCGAGGTCCGCAACTACTGTGAACAGCGCGGATTCGATGAGCTCTATGTTGACGCTGAACGGGCTGATGCTGACGTGGTGGAGTTCTACCGCAAGACCAATCCCAGCAGCGAAATGAGCACGGTTCAGTTCACCTACGCACTCGGTAGCGACCAGGCGACAGGTCAGCCGTGAATCACTAGTTGGGCAACGCCAAGAGCCTGCCGGCGGCATCGGGCGTCCGTTATCAACATCCGTGGTTTGCAATATCGGATTTTCGGGCGCTTCTCATTGGCGATGAAAGCCGTGCACAACCGGCGGCAGACCATCATGGTATTCTCAAACCATGCGAGCAACCATTGATAAGGCAGGTCGGGTGGTCGTGCCGCGGCCACTACGAGATCAGGTTGGTTTGATTGCTGGTGATGTTGAGGTCACCGTCGATGGTGCTGGCATTCGGATCGAGCCCATTGCTGCCACCGGTCTCGAACGCGTTGGCGAGCGTCTGGTGATTCCGGCATCAGGGCATCGATTGAGTCGGGCAGATGTTGATCGTCTTCGACGGGCCGATCAACGATGACACTCGCTTTGGTCGACACCAGTGTGGCGGTGCCGTTGGTGGTGACCGATCATGATGATCATCGCGACTTCACTAGCCGTCTCGATGGGTTGACACTTGGGTTGGCGGGGCATGCCGCGTTTGAAACGTTCTCGGTGCTCACTCGATTGCCTTTGCCGTTGCGACGAGATCCGGTCACCGTGAGCGAAGTGCTGCGGGTGAATTTTCCAGCAACCGTGTATTTGTCAACGAGTCGAGCTCGTACTCTGATTGCGGAACTGGCTGATGTGGGGATTGCCGGAGGAGCCGTCTACGACGCATTGGTTGCTGCTGCAGCTGTTGAGGCTGGAAAGCGCCTCATTTCTGCCGACCATCGAGCGGTTCGTACCTATCGCTCGGTCGGTGTTGACGTCGAGCTGCTCGACTAAGGATCCTGTCCGCCCCGAGCTGGGCTCGCTGCGGCAGTGCTGTGCTCAGGGGACGATCTCGCGCCACAAGCAGGCGATCAGGGGTGACGATCCTGGGCGCAATGCTCTACTACGCGCTTGTTGCAGCATCACCCGGTGAAGGTTCACCGGCTCAATCGCGACGAGGTGTCCGACTTCAGGGACTTGGTGGGGATCTTCAACGATGTCTTTGAGGTGGAGGAAGCAATCCCCGGCAGTGAGCACTTGAGCACGGTTCAGTTCACCTGTGCACTCCGTGGCGACCAGGCGACAGGTCAGCCGTGAATCACTAGTTGGCCAACACCACAGGGCGCTCGGGGCGTCGGCGTCGTGCGCCGACACCAGCGTTGCAGTGAGATTGCGCCCGTGTCGGTCGATGGGGTGTGACGGCGATGGCTGATCTACCGCGCTCTGTGGTTGCTCGGGCGGTTGATCGGCAGGACTCCTGCGCTCGTTGGCAACCTAGTTGGTGGTCATGTGACTTGGCAGAGTGGCGCTTACGCCGTGTTTGGCGCGTGCCGTTTTGCAACAATCTGGTTCTCATGCTGCGTGACGTATTCTCTGCTCGCGAATACATCGCGTTACATGAATAAGCAATTTGTGATAGAGTCTCGCGCGCATATCATCCAGTTGCTCGCACACTCGCGTTGTGGGCACCTTCAGAAACACACCATAAAATGGATCTATACGGACAACACAGCAAGAGCATTCCTCAAAAACTGACTATCCATATTCTGGCGGTATTGCTACTGTGGCTATCTTATTGGATACTGTTTCAACACGGTGGAACGTGGATTGAAGACACGTTTCACCTTCACAATGCGTCCGGATACACAGAGCGAAGAATAGCTATATTCACGTTTAGCGTGATCACTCTTCTCAGATTTTCCTACATGATGATTGTGCTGCTGAAGCGAGCGATCCCGTGGAAAGAGAGCTTCAGCGTGCCGTTTGCGTTCGCACTGTACTTCGTTGGGTTTGCTCTGTTCGTCTTGCCTACGTCTAAGCGAATAGATGTTATTGATGTTCTTGCTGTACTGATTTTCGTTCTTGGCAGCGTGCTGAATACGGGCGGAGAGATCTTGCGCAACGAATGGAAAAAGAACCCCGACAACAAAGGAAGGATTTACACCGAGGGATTCTTCAGGTATTCGAGACACGTTAACTACTTCGGTGATCTACTGTGGGTGATCGCGTACGCAATTCTTACACGAAATTGGTATGCAGCGAGCATACCGGTTTTGCTCTTCTGCTTATTTGCTTTCTACAATGCACCAAAACTTGACACGTATCTGCAAAGCAAGTACGGCAGCGAGTACGATGAGTACGCGAGCAAAACAAAAATGCTTATACCGTTTATATATTAATCGGTCCTCGAATTGAGTATGACCGCAAGCGCGTGAGGGATGTGAAACGAGAGCCAACGAATTCATGGTCACGAGGATCGGGTTGGGTTGCACCGCTCTTGGGCTGTGTCAGCGTTCTCGCGGCTCGCTCGTCGGCTTCGACAAACCTTTACAATAAGGCAATCACACAAAAACCATACCAACCATACCAACCACGCAACTCGCACGTCGCCCCCACTATCACAACTCATCAAAAGGCTTCTATTTATAGCATAAATTGAAAATGTGTGACGTGATGCTGATGTAGTGAGGTCGAGTTGCGCACATACTCGCGTTAGCTGGCATTAATAAGAGCACCCACAAAGACAGAGTATGTCAACCCGAAAATGAACAGTGAAAGTTGAGAAATCAACTTGCGAAACCGAGCAATTCATATGTAATCTATATTAGAACTGAATAGCTTTATATTTTGAAAGCAGGAGAAAATGCGAAAGTTAAAATTGCAAGTGCAAATGTCGGTTGATGGATTTATCTCAGGACTGAACAATGAAATGGATTGGATGACATTAAATTGGTCAGACGACATCAAAAAGTATGTTGACGAAATCACAAAACCAGTTGACACTATCCTGCTCGGCAAAAATTTAGCAATGGGGTTTATTCCACATTGGGCAGCAGTTGCCATCGACGAAGACAATCCAGAGCAGGAAGCAGGTGTCACTTACACCCAAACACCTAAAATTGTGTTTAGCAAAACCTTGACTAAATCTGAGTGGGATAATACAGAAGTTGAAAATGGCGACTTCGTAAAGAAAATCAACGAATTGAAAAATCAATCAGGTAACGACATTATTGTTTATGGTGGTGCTCAGTTTGTTTCTTCCTTAGTCAAAGAAAAACTTATTGACGAGCTACATTTGTTTGTCAACCCTGCAATACTCGGGAAAGGAAAGCCAATTTTTCAAGATGTAGATACAATGCAAAAATTGGGTTTGGTTTCTTCAAAACACTTTGACTGTGGCATCATAGTGCTCGTCTATAAGCCTTTGTGAAATATACTTCCAACGTGAAATTGAAAAGATGAAGGAAATTGACAAATAGGTAGATCAATTCAGGGCAATTGTGGAAAGCGGGTTTAATCAAAAAGATTGGTTCCAGCTTTCACGTCGCCGAACGGAGGCTGACTTGTCAGCTCCAAAAACCGTGGTACATAGCACGCAAATGGCATATGGTGTCGCTTGGCGACAGGCAAAATTCGGTCATTTCGGGCGCGAGCGCGAATTGGCGGAGGAGGTGGGATTCGAACCCACGGAAGCTTTCACTTCACACGCTTTCCAAGCGTGCCGATTCGGCCGCTCTCGCACTCCTCCTGGTTGTCGTTGCGAGGCTACCTCTCCGATAGCGTGGTTGCCACACGCCGGTCCCCGGCGGGTGAGGTGGTGACCGGGCCCTGTGCAACCGGCGCCCGTGAACCAGGTCAGGCCAGGGATGGAGCAGCCTTCATCGGCATCGTCGGTGTGCCGCAGATCGTCTGGTCGCCACCTCACTCATCGGGGGCCGTTGCGCGTCCTGGTGTAACGTCCGACCATGAAGGTTCATCTGGTCGATGGCACCTACGAGCTCTTTCGCCAGCACTTTGGCAGCGCCAATCGCCGCCGGTCTCGGGGCCGTGAACCAGGTGAGTTTGATGCCACCGTGGGGGTGCTGACCTCCACCCTCCAGCTCATCGAGGACGGGGCCACCCATGTGGGGGTGGCCAGCGATCACGTGATCGAATCGTTCCGCAATGAGCTGTGGCCCGACTACAAGTCGAGTTCAGGGATGTTGCCCGAACTCCTGGCTCAGATTCCGATCATGGAAGACGCGTTGGTGGCGATGGGGGTGACGGTGTGGCCGATGGTCGAGTGGGAAGCCGATGATGCCTTGGCCTCGGCAGCAGCGGTGGCGTCGGCCGATACTCGGGTGGACCAGGTGGTGATCGTCACCATCGACAAGGATCTTGCCCAATGTGTGCAGGGTCGGCAGGTGGTGCAATACGACCGTCGCAATCGTGAGATCGTCGACGAAGACGGGGTGATCGCCAAGTTTGGTGTTGGCCCAGCATCGATTCCTGATTATCTCGGCCTGGTCGGCGACAGCTCTGACGGATTTCCCGGATTGCCGGGCTGGGGTGCCAAGTCGTCATCGCGGGTGTTGGCTCGTTATGAGCATCTTGAGCAGATTCCGGCTGAGGCCAGCTTGTGGGAGGTGCCCGGGCTGAGGGGCGCGGCCGGATTGTCGGCCACGTTCAACAAGCATTTCGATGAGGCGATTTTGTTCCGTACCTTGGCCACCGTTGATCGGGCGGTGCCGGTGGGCGCGGTCGATGAGTGGGAGTGGTCCGGCCCCGGTGATGAGTTTGTCGAGGTCTGTGAGCGGGTGGGGGTGCCCGGACTGGCGAGCCGAGCGTTCGAGTTAGCTCAGCGCTGAACGGGTCGTGGTGCTGGCGGTGCAGGGGTGGTGTTGGGGCAGCGCTGATGATTGACGATCACGGTGTGATCAGCGCGTAGAGCTGGTTGCCAACAGCAAAGGTGAGGGCTGTCCCAGCGAGGAGGAAGGGGCCAAAGGGGATCGAGTCGTGCCGCTTCAGCCGGCCACTGGCCAGCACGATGATCGCCACGACGGCAGCCAACACGAATGACACCATGAGCCCGATCGGCACCATGGCCAGGCCGCGGTCGCCGAGGAAGAGCCCGATCAGGGGTGCGAGTCTCACATCGCCATCACCAAATCCGCCTCGGCTGATCAGGTGCACCAAGCCGAGAACCACAACGGCGATCACCGCTCCGATGAGTGCTGAACGCAGCCGTGACCAGTCGCCATCGAGAGCGGCACCAGAGATGAGCCCAGCCAAGCCGAGGAGTGCAGCTGGATAACTGATCTCGCGGGGTAGTCGCATCTCGCGAAGATCGATGGCGGTAAGCGCGAGTGCAGCGGCAGCAAAGACCGCGTAGGCGATGAGGCGAGGATCATCTCTGAGCCACCACGCGACCGTGGCAAAGGCGACTGGTGTGGCGAGCCACAGCATCAGATCGCCAGCGCTCGTGTAGGCACCGCTGGGGTCGGGCTGGCCGAATGGTTGAGCACTGAACCGATGGACGAGCGCGATCAGGACACGGCCCACGATGAGGCCAACAACAACTCCAACGATGATCGCCGTCGCGATCGACATGTGCTATCGGGCCATGCCCTAGAGGTAATTCAGCACTTCTTCGAGCGAGAACGGGCCTGACCATCCAGCCAGTGGATTGCCGTTCCCATCAACCAGGAGGGCTGCGGGAGTGCCGGTCACATTGAATGCCGAGAGGGCGGTGTAGGTGTCATCCCAGTACACCGGGAATGAGCGAACTCCGGTGGTATCCACGAACCGGGCAACCGAGTCGGGTGAGTCACCCAGACCGACGCCAACGACGCGGACCTTGTCTCCGTGCTGTCGAGCAAACTGCTCGACGTCAGGGCCCTCGCCCTGACACGCTGGTCAAGTCGCCCCCCAAATCCAGAACAAGACCGGCTTGTCGGAGGGGAGTTCGTTCTTGAGGTTGACCCAACCGCCGCCGCAGTTCAGGCGCCGAACGGAGAGGTCGGGGAGCGGCAGATCCATCGATTCAGCCCGCACCTCGATGGCCGGGGTCGGCCCGTCGGCCACGGTGGCCGGCTGAGCAGGATCGCCGTCACAGGCTTCACCCGGCTGAGTGAACGCACCGCTGGCCGGAGCGGGTGCTTCGGTGCTCTCGGCTTGCTCGCTGTTCTCGGAGGAAGCATCCGTGGGAGCAGCGGTGGCATCGGTCGACATGTCGGCGTCGGTTGTTGACGCTTCGGTCGCCGCCGGGGCAGGAGCATCGGTTGCCGCTGGGGCTGCGGTATCTGAAGAGCTGCAAGCGCTGGCAAGCAGGGCGATCGATACCGCAGTGGTGATCAGACGGGTGGGACGCATCGCAACAGTCTGGCAGGACAGCGGGCCGACTTCAACGCGCCCCGCCAATACCCCGGTGGGCATAGTGAGCTCAGGCTGGGAGGGGTTGATCCGCCGCGACTAGGGGCATCCGCCGCCGCGATCTTCGAGGAGCTGGAGCACTCGACCAGCTGCGTCGTTGATGCGCTCGGGAGCGATGTCGCCTTGCGCGGCGGCGTTGTCGAGGGCATCGATCACCGCCGGCGCTGCTCCGGTTTCGGTGAAGATGACCACATCCGCACCGGCAGCGATCGCGGTAACGGCGGCTTCCGGTACCGGCATGGTGACCGCACCCATCTCGAGGGCATCGGTGACGATGAGGGCGCTGTCGTAGCCGAGTTCGGTTCGGAGATAGTCGATGGCGTCCGGGCTCAGCGATGCGGGCCGGCCGTCGGTGAGGCCCGGCACAGTGAGATGGCCAAGCATGACACCCAGCTCGTTGGATCGGTTGGTGAGTGATGTGTAGGGGGCCAGGTCGCGGGCGATGAGCTCATCGAGTGGTGGGGTGGTTGCTCCACCGTCGTGGGTGTCCATCGAGGCGCTGCCGTGACCGGGGAAGTGTTTGAGCACGGGGATCAGGCCGGCGTCGAGCCAGCCATCGACATAGGCGGTGCCGAAACTGGAGACCAGCGCGGGATCGTCGCTGAAGAATCGGGTTGGGTTGAGCGACGCGGTGCCGCTGGTGGGGAGGACATCGACGACTGGGCCGAGGACGACATCAATGCCGACTCGGTTGAGGAGCTTGCCGTGGGTTTGGATGATGTTCTTGGCTTCGGCTGGGGTGAACTGGTCGGCGATGTCAGCTTGGGAATCGAGTGGAGCGAGCGAACGGAGTCGTTGGACAGCCCCGCCTTCTTCGTCGGTGGCGATGAGCAGCCCGAGTTCGCTGGCGGTGTCGAGCTGAGTGATCAGGGTGGTGAGCTCGGCTTCGGTGATGCCGTCGCTGGGTTTCATCAGGAGCACACCGCCGATACCGAGATCGCCAACGGCGGTGACAGCGGTGTTCCAGTTGTCGGTGTAGGCGGCAGGCCACACCAGGAGCGCTACCCGTTGCCGCATAGAGAGTTGGTTGAGACAGGTTTCGGTGATGGGAGCGGTAGTGGGGGTCGTAGTGCTGGGGATCAGGGCTTGGGTTGATGGGGGAGTGGCAGCCTCGACGATCGGGGCCTCGCTTGTGGTTGATGGCAGCGGAGCGGTGGGGGTGACGACAGTGCTAGCGGCCGGGCTGTTCGCGGTGACCGGTGTGGCGATGTCGCTGCCGGGGCGAGTACAGGCCGCGAGCATTCCGGCAAGGGCCAACCAGATCATGGGAATGGTGAGCTTGTTCATGTGGTTATCGCTCTCCGGGCGTTGGGGACGCCAGCAATGTCACCCTAATCACTCATAGCTCAGCGTGGTGTTCCTCGTTCGGTGATTGTTCACCGTCGGCTGGTTACGCCGCTGCTTTGCCGGGCGGCCCGGTTGAGAGCACGTTGCCGTCGGGGAGGGTGATGGTGAGGGTTCGGTTTTCGCTGAGTTCTACTTGCCAGCCGTGGTCGTGGATCAGTGTGTGGTGGTGGGTGCAGACGGGGAGGAGGTTGTTGAGGTCGGTTTCGCCGCCGTTGCGCCACCAGGTGATGTGGTGGGCTTTGGTGTAACCGAAGGGCACCTCACAGCCGGGGATCGCACAGGTGGGGTAGATGGCTCGCAAGGCTCGTCGTTGGGCGGGGCTGGCGAGTCGGGTGGAGCGTCCGAGATCGAGCTGGCCGGGAGCATGAACAACAACACCGTTGCGAACGACGACCGGTTTCACCTCAGCATCACCGGTGGCAGCAAGCTCGGTGAGTACCCGGTACGGGACTTCAACTGGGAGACCGAGGTCGGTCATTGGTTCACCACGACCGTTCGACTGATCAGTGTTGATCACCACGACGTATTCGGGTCGTCCAGGCTTGCTACCAACGGTGTCGGGTTCACACACCAGACGAGACAGCGCTAGAGCCCGCAGATGAGCTTGTTTCAGCATCGGATCGGTAGGGCACGTGTCGGGGGTGGATTCTGAGAACAGGGTGTTGACTGCGGCGCGGAGCCGGTTGTCGAGTTTGACACCGGTGACTGGATCAAAGCGTCCATCGAAACACCACATGCCCTCGCTGTCGACCCAGGTGCGTAGCCGGGTTCGGCGCTGCTGACGTTCTAAGCGTTCCATGCCATCATCAGCCTGAATCTGATTGGCTTCACGCTTGAGGCGCCGCGTGAACTCAGACACTGTTGATGTTTCAGCCAGCTCGGTCAGCTCGCCGGCTTTCTGAAACAACCGGTCACGCTCTTGGTCGGTGTTCAACTGTTTACTCACTCGGGTAACCACATCAAGATGCCCTGCGGTCACCGTGCCGTCACGTAACGCGTCAGCCAACGGTGCCACCTTGGTCATCGTGGTGGCGCGTTGACGAAGAGCGTTCACGTCACGAGACGAGCTGCGGGCGGATTCAGCGATCTGGGTGTCACCCAGTGGTGATCGTCCACCAAGTTCACCAGCAATATCGGCTTGAGCGGCGAACAACCATGACATATGAGACGTGATGTCACGCAGAGCAGAGTTGAGCCGGTGGGTGTCGACGGAAAGATCAGCTGCGACTGCGGCGATCTTGCGTACTCGTTCGAGTTCTTGTTCCAATCGATCTAACATCGTACATATGATCGTATCTAGCACCTGCAACAGGGGCAACACGAACCGAACGATTGTACGAAAAGTTTCACAGCTCTCCACCAACGAGCACAACATCATCGATTACCCACCCAGTGGCAGCAGGTCAGCTCGCCACCGGGTGATCGATCATCAGCTCACCACTGCATCGTGCAGACGGCGAACTGCATAGGTGCTTCGCCAGGCGCGGGATCTGGCTCGGTCAATGTCGCCTGAGGATTCCATCCGGCAGCTGGCTCGCCGCCAGATCGTGCAGCGCCAGCACGTGCCGGTCATCAACTCAGTGAGCGGAACGGGAGGGATTCGAACCCTCGGAACCTTTCGGTTCGTCCGCTTTCAAGGCGGGTGCAATCGTCCACTCTGCCACCGTTCCGCTCTACAGGCTAGTGGGGTGGTCGGGGAGTGGGGCACGCCGGTTAGACTCAGTTCCCCCAGGAGAGGTGCCAGAGCGGCCGAATGGGGCGCCCTGCTAAGGCGTTGACCGCAGTGATGTGGTCCGTGGGTTCAAATCCCACCCTCTCCGCCAGTGGTGTCGCCAGACACTCGCACGGCCCGAGCCTTCGCCAAGGTTCGGGTTGTTTGCGTTTTCGGGGTCACGTCGGCCGCCAGCGGCGATGCCTCGGATCGCTGCTCGGCGCTGGACTAACTTGGGCGTCAACCAACCACATAGGGGCGCGCGATGAGCGATACACCTGGCAGTCAATCCGGCACCGGCATATTGGCCAATATGCCTCGCCTGCAAGACCTTCATTTGGGTTCGGGCAGTATTGGAGAGGGCTCCGATCAAGACCTGGTTCGCTTGTCGGACGAGATCGAGGCGATCAAGTCTGGCGCCTACAACATCGCGTCCGAAGGGTTCTTTCCCTCCGTGTGCATCGATGGTCGTCTGAACCAAGACGACACCCGTCTCCGAGGGCTGATGACTGCTGGAGCAACGGTGGGGCTCGCTCACGCTGTGGCGCTTGCTGGCGGTTTTTCGGGTGCCGATGAGTGCGAGTTTGCCGGCATTCTCACCGACCATCTCTACGAGCACGGCTATCCGGTGGGAGCCCATGGTGATGATCATTCCGAATGCGGCTGCGGTGCAGTCAAGGCTGCCCCTCAAGTGTTCGAATTGATCGCCAACGACATCGATCGGCTCATCCAAGCTGCTGAAGCACTGGGTGTGCCAGCCTTCAGCGACGATGACCGACAGGCGTTACAACACAACGCGTCAGCGCTGTCGCGGCCTGATGCGGGGTTCTTCGTCAGCGACCGCAGCGCGGTGCTCGAAACCGCCGTTGACGCTGGGGCGGAGTTTGAGCAGCTCGTCGGTGATCATCGCGAAGAGCTCATCATCTGGAACACGCGGCCCCAGACCCATGTCGACACCCTCAAGATTCATGAGCAGGTGCATCTCGACGTCTTCGTCGTTGATGCCTGGGTGTTTGGGCCGACCTCGGAGGTGCTCCTCGAGATGTCCGATCTGCCACACGAGGCAGCCAAGCTGACCTTGATCACCGAAGCCTTGGTGCTCTACAACATCGCCACGGCTTGCACCTTGTGCAGCCCCGAGATCCGCATTCTGGCTATCTGAGCGGGCTGCCGCCAACCACTCAAACACGTTGTTTCCCTGGGTTGTGTCGATCACAGCTCAGCTCCGTGTCGTGCCAGAACGGCAATCGTGTAGCCGCTACGATCTGGTGACGGGAAAGGGGACAAGATGAAAGCACTCGTTGTGGTCTTGGGCCTGCTGATCGGTGGCTACATGCTGGCCGACGGCATCGTTGTCATGGTCAAGGGCAAATACATCGGCCCAGCCAAGCCGGGACCGTGGTCGGTGCTTTTCGAGAGGCTGGGTATCGATGTCTTCCGTCTTGGCCCGCTCTTTATCCTCTTTGGCCTGCTGTGGCTGGGCTGGACCGTTGGGCTGATCGCCACCCAATCGTGGGTGTTCGCCTTCGGTGTGCTGATCTGTCTGGCAACCCTGTGGTATGTGCCGCTGGGAAGCCTGCTATCCCTGATCGTCTTGGCGATCCTGGTGTTCGCTGGTCAGCGGCTGGGAATCCGTTAGGTCTCTCTGGCCGCGATCACACCGGCCCCCAGTCACTCGGCAGGTCGGAGGGCGGCAGTCTCGGACGAGTTCGCATAGTTGGGCGAGTCAACTCGCCACCGGGCCGATCATCAGCAAGTTGATAAGTTCATTTAGGTAACGGATTGGTATATCAACTTCGTCGTTAGTTGATAAGTTCATTTAGGTAACAACTAGGTGTATCAACTTCGTTGGGAAGGGCGATCAGGCGGCATGGCACGAGGACGACCGAGCAGAGCCACCGTGTACAAGCGGCTCGATAGCCTGCTCAGTGACCTGCACAACCGGCTTGGCGGCTTGCCTTCGCCGAAGGAATCCGAGACCATCTGGTCAGATATTTGGCATCTCGAAGCGCATCACTCGACCGCTCTCGAAGGGAACACTCTGGTTTTGCGCGAGGTCGCAACACTCTTAGAGGATGGCCGGGCGGTGGGAGCTAAGCCGCTGAAGGAGTACATGGAAGTCCAGGGCTACAGCACTGCTGCCCGCTGGGTGTATGGTCAGGCGCTTGAACCAGACGAGTGGAGCGACCACCAGCTGATCAGCTTGAACGAAGTCCGTCGGATTCACCATATGGCGATGACTCCGGTCTGGGGGGTTGACCCTCATCCCAACGCTACGGAAGCCGAAGGGCCGGGCAGTTTTCGAGAACACAATATTGCTGAGTTCGGCGGTGGGATGACGCCGCCACCATGGCCGGAGGTCCCAGCACTCATGATCAGCTGGGTGGCTGATGTGGTGGCCTTTGGCGAACAAGTCAAACATGACGCAAGCCTCGAACGTTCCTTTCCTGAGGAGCTTGCGCGTCTCCATCATCGGTTTGAGTGCATCCACCCCTTCATCGACGGCAACGGGCGTGTTGGGCGTTTGGCGGTGAACCTTCTGCTTGTTCGTCTTGGCTATCCGCCGATCGTCATCTTCAAGAAGGACCGTGCTGCCTACCTGCGATCTCTGCAACGCGCTGACGAAGGGGATTATGGAGCGTTGGGCGAGATGATTGCCCGAGCGATGATCGACAACCTCAATCGCTTTATCGTGCCCAATGTCGCTGGGCCAGCTCGTCTTGTTCCTCTCGCTGCACTGGCCGACGCACGATTCAGCGTGGCTGCACTTCGGCAAGCAGCTCAGCGTGGTCGGCTTGATGCCATCCAGGGTCAAGATGGGATTTGGCGAAGCTCGCGACATGCCGTTGAGGCCTATGCAGCAAGCAGGCACCAACGGCGACCAAAAGCAACCTAGTTATCCTTGCTACAACAGGCCGCTCGCCACGTTTCAGCTGATCAGTGTGAAGCGTGGTGGCTGAGGACAGCGGACGTTGGGGCGGTGAAGGAGAGCTTGAGCGAGGGTGAGCCAACGCGCCACCGGGCTGGGCATCAGCAAGTTGATTAGTTCATTTAGGTAACGGATTGGTGTATCAACTTCGCTCTCGGCGCCGTGGCCAGCGTTGTTGAAGGCGTTAATTCAGTGCTCATTGGTGACTTCGCGCTCAGCTTCTAGCCGAGCCCGTTCGGTGTCGCAACGATCTGTCTGGCAACCCTGTGGTATGTGCCGGTGGGAACCCTGTTGTCCCTGATCGTCTTGGCGGTTCTGGTGTTCGTTGGTCAGCGGCTGGGAATCCGCTAGGCACGCGCCGCGTAACAGGGCGAATCCAACGGCACACGACGTCGAACTAGGCTGGCCCACCTATGAACAAGCCAGCTGGGGTGGGGCTGCTGGTCGTGGTGGCTGCCGTGATCGCACTGGTGATCGTCGCGAAACCAGACCTGGCTGACGATCCGATGCCCGATGCCGGTGCATCACCGAGGTTTGCGTGGGCGCGAGGTCTGTACGGCCCCAGCGATGAGGACGAAATCGATGCAGTGGCAGCCGACGCTGACGGCAGTGTTTATCTGAGTGGCAAATTCGAGGACACACTCGAGATCGACGGCGATAACAGCACCCTGCGCAGCCGTGGGCACGCCGACATCATGGTGGTCAAATACGACCGCCACGGCGTCTGGCAGTGGACCCGGCACTTTGGCGGCCCCGGCGAAGACAACATCTTCGATGCCATCTGTGATGATGACGGCAATCTCATCATCAGCGGCTACTTCGAGGACACCGTCCAGTTCGGCGACCACACCCTCGAATCCCACGGTGCGCTCGACATGGTGGTTGCCAAGATCGACCCCGATGGCGCGGTCATGTGGGCTCACAACTTCGGGGGAAGCGGGCGTGATGGCGGCAACGAGGTGGTGGTCAGCCCCGATGGCCGCATCATTGTGGGCGCCGGTTCCGATGGCACCTTTGAAGGGATCGCCAACACCGGCAGCCAGGACGCCTACCTCGTGTCACTCACCGCCAACGGTGATATCGACTGGATTCGAGCCGTCACCGGCGGTGGCGACGCCCGCGCCAAGGCGGTCGAAGTCGACAGCGGCGGCAATGTCTATCTCGGTGGCGACTATCGGGGTGACACCGTGCTGGAGATCGGGGCTCAGCGCTGGGAGTTTGACGAGTTTGGTGGGCGCGATGCCTATCTGGTCAGTTTCACTCCCGATGGTGACTACCGCTGGCACCGTCACTGGGGGAGCGACGGGGTTGACTTTGCCAAGGGCATTGCGATGACCAGCGACGACGATGTCTATGTTGTCGGCCAGTTTCACGGTCGTGTGGCATTCTCCGACACAAGTCTGGATTCCACCAATGGCACACAAGATCTTTTCGTGTGGAAACTCGATCAGGACGGTGACACCATTTGGCTGCGCCAGGTCGCGTCGTCGGACAAGCTCTCAGGGGCCGAGGTGACCGTTGATGCCGACAACCGACTGATCTTTGGGTTGGGCATCACGAATGACACTCGGTTCCAGCTCGACGACGACTATCAGACCGTGTCAGCGTGTGGCACGGTTCGTTGCCCGGTCTTGGTTGTCTACGACCCAGATGGGATGGCCATCGATATTCTCGTCGCTGACGCCAGCCAGGATGGACGATTCGGTGAGCTCTCGATAGTTGGCAATCGGCTCTATATCGATGTTGAAGCAATCGGTGGCACCTACACCTTTGGGCCGAGCACGATAACCGCGATGTCCGGCTCGAAAGATGCTGTCGTGGTTGCCGTTGACCTTCGGTGAGCAGGGATTCGTAGCTTCGACGAGGACCGCAAGCATCGGTAGCAATCGCTGCTGAACTCAGCCCACTGTGGGAGAGCGTATAAGCGATGGAACAGACACCATGAGCGAGCGGAGTTGGTGGCTCAGCGTCCTGGTTGCGACTGGTCACCCCAGACAGCACAAACCCCCCGGAACCGAAGGCCCGGAGGGTTCCGATGTTCTCATACGACAGAACTGGTCGGGGTGAGAGGATTTGAACCTCCGGCCTCGTCGTCCCGAACGACGCGCGCTAACCAAGCTGCGCCACACCCCGTGGCAGCGGCCTAGCTTATCCGGCGTTAGCGGCGACTTCCTCGGCGTCCACGGCGGTGCACGCCTTCTGCAACCGGAAGGCATCGAGTGGCTTGACCAGCCAGCCATCAGCCCCACTCCGGCGAGCCAAGAAGGTATCGGGTGCTCGATCGAGCAATAAGAGCACCGGAATCGGCTTCGAAATCTCACCCACCGACTCGGAATTGCGCAACCGCATCGTGATCGCAATCCCGCCCATCGTGCCGATCTGAAGATCGAGAATCGCCAGATCCGGCGCATCCTTCTCGACCACCGGCACCACAGCACGGCCCTCACGAACCACGGTGAAGCGAGTATCAGGGCCGCCCAACGCAGCGGTCACTTCATCGACAACCCACTGAGCATCGGTAGCGATCAAGATATGCACGGCACCGAGACTACCGGCCCCGCCGATCACCGCCGAAACGCGACGCCCCTAGATCTGGGGAAGTCGTGGCCCACCGATCCGCACATCTCCTCGGCGCCGGGTCACCCCCCGGGCATCCAGCTCAGCCAATAACGCCAACACGAACTTGCGGCTCACTCCGGCCCGATCACGAAACGCTGCCACCGTGAACCCCTCAGCATCTTCAGCCAGCATCGTCGCCGCCAACCGGGCTGCCTCATCGATCGCCTCGCGGTGAAACACGATTCGATCCCGCTCCACCAACACCCCCCGGCGCACCAACTCCCGAGCCGCTGCCCGATCACTCGGTGGCTCTGGTGACCATCCACCAGCCAACACCTCGCCGATCACCGGATGATCCACAAACGGATCAGCCGCCCCCGCCAACCGAGCCCAACTGCCCTCAACACGCACCTCATCCACCGCATCGAGCACCGCCCGCTCATGATCGGCCAGCACCGCCACATCCAACCCCGCCTCACCAGCCTCGGTCACCATCTCCACCAAACGTTCCTGAGTGTGAGCCAAATCAGCCGGCGTGGTCACCCACCGGCCCGCGGTCGCCGGCACCCGCTCGCCGGTCAAACGCTCCAACTCATCAACCTCAATCCAACCCCGCTCAGCGATCACCCGAGTCAACGACCGATCCGGACGAGCCTTCGACGCCTTCACGATCGGATCAACATCCAAGATCTCACCGCCGCCCACCGTCTCATGACGACCCGACTCACGCAACACATACCGATCACCCGGCAGCAGGGGCAACTCAACCGGGGAAAACACCCGAATTGCCCCCACCTCACCCGGCGCCACCGCGTCATCACCCAACACCCGCACCTTCACCGGCACCTCACGAGATCCCACATAGGCCACATAGGCCCCCCGGCGCGACACCGCATGATCCAACGACGCCAACACCGACAACTCAGCATCAACCCGATCGGTCAGATGCCACCGATCCGGCTCCACCACCACATCGCCCCGGGCCACCTCATCGCGGCTCACCCCGCTCAGATTCAACGCCACCCGATGGCCTGGCCCAATCTCATCGCAACGCTCACCATGGGACTCGATCGCCCGCACCCGAGCCGAACGCCCACCCGGCCACACCACCACCACGTCATCCCGGTGGAGCTGGCCGCCGGTCAAGGTGCCGGTCACCACCGTGCCGCTCCCACTGGCAGCAAACGACCGATCGATCCACATCCGAGGCCGCCCCCGATCAGCCGATGCTGGGGTGGTCGCCACTACCTGCTCCAAGGCCGCCACCAGCTCATCCAGCCCAGTGCCATCAAGCGAATCGACGGCCACAATCGGTGCGTCAGCCAAAAAGGTGCCCGCCACCCGATCAGCGATCTCGATCTCGGCGATCTCCGCCCACTCATCATCCACCAGGCCCCGCTTGGTCATCGCGATCACCCCATGGCGCACCCCGGCCAACTCCAAGATCCGCAAATGCTCCTCTGACTGGGGCATCCACCCTTCGGTTGCCGCCACCACAAACAGACACGCATCCACCCCACCAACTCCGGCCAACATATTGCCCACAAACCGGCTATGGCCTGGCACATCCACAAAGCTGATCTCATCACCCGACGGCAAGGCCAGGTGGGCAAACCCCAAATCGATCGTCAACCCCCGTTGCTTCTCTTCAGCAAACCGATCAGGATCGGTGCCGGTCATCGCCAACACCAGCGATGACTTGCCATGATCGACATGGCCCGCGGTGGCCACCACCCTCAAGGCGCCCACGTCACCGCTCCAGGCGAGACAAGGCGTCGACCACCACCGCATCATCATCGGGATTCACCGAGCGCAGATCCAGGGTGGTTGCTCCATCACGAGTGCGGGCGATCACCGCAGGATCACCCGCTCGCAACTCGGCCAACCGATCGCCGTCCACCACAATGCCCACCGATGGAATCGTCACTCCTGGTGCCGACCCAGCCCCCGGAATCGCTTCGGTTGCCACCACCCGGCCCACACCAGCCGCTGCCACAATCCGCTCCGCCCGCTCGGTCAACTCCTCCACGGATGCAGTTGCCATCGCCCACCACGGCACCTGATCGACTACCTCACGGTGGAGATAGGCCAACGCCACCCGTTGCAGCTCGCTCAGCACCATGACACCACACCGCAAGGCCCGAGCCAGCGGATGGCGAGCACACCGCTCCACCAGATCAGCCCGCCCCGCAATAATCCCAGCCTGCGGGCCACCCAAGAGCTTGTCGCCGCTAAAGGTCACCAGATCAGCACCATCAGCCAAACACTGCACCGCTGCGGGCTCACCAGCCAACCACGACGGTGGCGGGCCAGCCAGCCACGGCGTGGATGCATCGATCAAGCCACTACCGATATCGGCCACCACCGGCACCTCCAGCGATGCCAACTCACCCACGGTGGTCTCTTCAACAAACCCCGATACCCGGTAATTGCTGGGATGAATCTTGAGCCCCACATCCACCAGGCGAGCCCCCGACTGCGAAATCACATCTGGCACCCGAAATGATCCGCCGATCTCCACCGATTCGCCCCGCGACACCACCACCTCCCGGCCAGCAGCCAACGCTGCCGCCACCAAGAGCACCGCTCCAGCATTATTGTTCACCACCATCGCCGACTCAGCCCCACACAAGCGGGCAAAGAGCTGGCCCACCGCCCGCTGGCGCGACCCCCGCTCACCGGTAGCGAGATCAAACTCCACCGTCATCGGGCGGGCATCACCGGAATAGGCCAGCGGTGCTCGGCCCAGATTGGTGTGCAAGATCACCCCGGTCGCATTCACCACCGGCGTCAACAAACTCCGTTGCAATTCCCGAGCTCGCTGGGGCGCCGAGGCGGGATCACCAGCAGCGATCGCTGCCCGAGCGACATCAACACACAAGGGATGGGGCAGCCCCGATTCCGACAATGACAGAGCCAGCGCGTTCACCGATGGGGGACGAGACCTCACCGTCGTGATCCTACGCGCTTCGTCCGCTCGCTACGATCGGGCCGTGGCCCGCAACCCCATCTCAATCGACCTTGTCCGCCTCGACCCTGAGCTGCCGCTCCCGGCTTATGCCCACCCCGGCGATGCCGGTCTCGACCTCTACGCCCGCAACGATGCCGTCATTCCCGCCGGTGGTGGCCGCCTCCTCATGCCCACCGGCATCTCAATCGCCCTGCCCATCGGCTGGTGCGGCCTGGTCATGCCCCGCTCAGGTTTGGCCCTCAAACACGGCATCTCGGTGGTCAACACCCCCGGCTTGATCGACTCGGCCTATCGAGGTGAGATCAAGGTCATCGTCATCAACACCGATCCCGGCACCGACTACGCGATTAGCCGCGGTGATCGCATCGCCCAACTGGTCGTCCAGCAAGTCGATGAAGTTGCGTGGAACGTTGTCGATGAACTCGATGGCGATAACCGCGGCGGCGGCTTTGGGCACACCGGGCGCTAAGCCCGGCGGCTCAGTAACTACGACTGGGTGATGGTGATCGACTCGATCAGGATCTCTTCGAGCGGCGGCACACCATTGCTCTCGGGATTGCCCAGGGCATCAAGATCGGCCACCGTCGAGTCCAACCCGTCGGTCACCTGACCGAACAGCGAATAATTCGGCGGCAAGGCTGCCCCGCTGTCACCGGTGATCACAAAGAACTGGCTCCCATTGGTATTGGGACCCGAATTGGCCATCGCAATCGAACCGATCTGGTAGGCGCCAGCCTCGGGCAACTCATCAGCAAAGCTGTAGCCCGGTCCACCGGTGCCGGTTCCGGTCGGATCGCCGCACTGGACCACAAAACCAGGGATCGCCCGGTGGCACGTGATCGAATCGAAATAGTGCGATCGAGCCAAGACCACAAAGCTGTTGACCGCCAACGGCGCTGCCTTGGCATCAAGCTCGATGGTGAACGACCCGTGATTGGTGACCACCTCAGCGGAATAGGTCGCATCCAGATCGATACAGGTCGGCGGGTAGGCCTCGAATTCACGCTGCTGAGGCGATGACCCATCGGCTGCCGGACACTGGGCATCATCAGCCCGCTCAGCCAACGTATTCAGCGGCGGCGAAGAGACCTCGATGATCTCGAACACAAAGGTCATATCGGCATCTGGGGGCACCAGTTGACCGTCACCGGTCTCACCAAAGGCCAGCGCTGATGGCACATCGAGCTGGCGGATCATGCCGGCTTGAACGCCGACCAACCCTTGATCCCAGGCCTCGATCACCGTTCCACTACCCAGGAGGTAGCTGAAGGTTTGACCATCAACAAAGTTGTTGACGATCTCGTTGCCATCATCGACCAGGGTGGCGATCAAACGGAAGATCACGCCATCTCCCTCAACCGCTGCGGGCCCCTCACCGGGCTTCAGATCGGTGATCACCAGCTCGGTTACCGGCGCGGTCGGCAGCTCATAGTCTGGGCCGCTCGCGACCGCGGTAGTTTCGGTCTCACCAGCGGTGGTGGGCGCCGCCGACGTCGGCGCGGCTTCGGTA
>PDWJ01001670.1_pt1 | contig 26420 bp, 22 predicted proteins | sample 1430881 | NCBI WGS metagenome assembly PDWJ01 (sample SAMN01162460, study PRJNA174530) | Oral metagenome, whole genome shotgun sequencing project. | biome: Marine environment; feature: Marine mammal; material: Swab sample of the gingival sulcus; isolation source: swab sample of gingival sulcus...
AGTGAAGCGGGTTACGGTCAAAACCCATATATTGAAACCAGCAAACCGATTGTCGTTGTAACGGCGCCGGGCCCCGGCAACGGCAAATTAGCGACTTGTTTAAATCAACTTTATCATGAATCGGTGCGTGGCAATTTGGCAGGCTATTCAAAATTTGAAACCTTTCCGGTTTGGAATTTACCCTTGCAACATCCGGTCAATGTTGCCTATGAAGCGGCAACGGTTGACTTAAAAGACATCAATATGATTGACCATTTTCACGTTGCTGCACATAATGAAATCGCCGTCAATTACAATCGCGATTTAGAGACGTTTCCGGTGTTGAAACGGATGATTGAACAGATTACCGGTCAAAAATCGGTCTATCAATCGCCAACTGATATGGGTGTCAATCGCATTTCTTGTGGTATTACAGATGATGAGGTGGTTAGAGAAGCCGCCCGTCAAGAAATAATCAGGCGCATGTTTAAATCGGCGGTTGAATACAGACGCGGTATGCTTGATGGCGAAGGCTATGAGCGTTCAAAGATGCTAATGGAAAATTTACAATTAACTGAAGATGATCGTAAAGTTGTGCCGGTTGCGCGCCAAAAAGCGGCGAAAATAAACAGTGATAATACGGCAGATGTCGTGTCGGTCGTTGCCATTGAATTAAACGATGGTACGATTGTGACGGGTAAGAGTTCTAAGTTAATGCGCGCGGCTGCTGCAGCAACGATTAACGCCCTCAAGCATATGGCAAGGATTAGCGATGACATTCACTTGCTCTCGCCCTTAATTTTAGAACCGATTGGCCGGTTAAAGCTAAACGCCCTCGGCAAATCGGCCGAAACTTTGGGACTAGAAGAAATACTAATTGCCCTTAGCATTTCGGCGGCAACCAATCCAACGGCGCAGGCGGCCTTTAATTACATTGGCGATTTGAAATATGCCCAAGTGCATTCTACTACGATTCTGAATAGCAGTGATGAAGAAACGCTGCGCGGACTGGGCGCACAAGTTACCTGCGACCCACAATATGCCAGTGAAAGTTTGTACTACAATATATAGATGGGAAGACTGATGACGATTATCGACCGAATTGGTAATATAGAAAAGAAAAAGAATGCGCCACTCGCTGAGCGGATGAAGCCGCTAACGATTGAGCAATTTGTCGGTCAACAAGCCGTTTTAGGTGAGGGGACGTTGCTGCGCCGTATGATTAAGGCTGACCAGTTGCGTTCGATTATTTTACATGGACCGACCGGCGTCGGTAAAACCAGTATTGCGCGCATTATTGCCAACATGACGGCATCGCAGTTCATCAGCATTAACGCCGTCACTGCCGGTATTAAAGATATCAAAGAAGCAATTGAACAGGCTGAATATCAGCAGTTACAGGGCAGGCGAACGATTTTGTTTATCGATGAAATTCATCGCTTTAATAAAGCTCAGCAAGATGCATTGCTGCCCTATGTTGAAAACGGCACACTCATTTTAATTGGCGCTACGACTGAAAACCCCTATTTTGAAGTGAACGGAGCGCTTATTTCGCGTACTTTGGTGTTTAGGTTAGAGCCGCTTGATGAAGAACAAATCGGTCAATTGATTCGGCGCGCTTTAACCAGTGAGGCCGGTTTAGCGCATTTGGCGCCGCAAGTCAGCGACGAAGCGATTGATTATTTGGCGTCATTTTGTTATGGTGATGCGCGAAAGGCATTAAATGCCCTTGAACTCGCTGTCTTATCAACTGATCCGGCGGCAGATGGCAGCTTGATAATTAGCAAGGATGACATTGCGGCCAGTTTTCAGCGTAAAGACATTCGTTACGATAAAAATGGCGATCAACACTACGATGTTATTTCTGCCTTTATCAAGAGCATGCGCGGCTCTGATCCCGATGCGGCGATTCACTATTTGGCACGTATGCTGGCGGCCGGTGAAGATCCGCTATTTATCGCCCGACGTGTTGTGATTGCCGCGGCTGAAGATGTTGGCAACGCCAACCCCAATGCTTTGGTTCTGGCAATAGCTGCTCAACAGGCGGTTGCGGCAATTGGTATGCCGGAAGCGCGTATTCCATTGGCACAGGCCGTCAGTTACATCGCTTGTTCACCTAAGTCGAATCGTGCCTACTTAGCAATTAATCAAGCGCTTACTGATATTGAAAGAGAAGATATCGGTGTTGTACCGGTTCATTTAAGGGACTCATCTTATAAATCGGCAAAAAAAATGGGGCACGGTGTTGCCTATCAATATCCACATGATTATTCGGATGCCTATGTTGCACAGCAGTACATGCCGGCAGCACTTGCTGAAAAACGTTACTATCAGCCAACTGATCGCGGCGCTGAAAAGCGTCTAAAACAGTATCTGGAACACCTACAAAAAAATTCTAAATAAATTTGATAAAAGCTCAACGTTAAAGATTGAAACATAGCTTGGCAAAAGTTACATATAACCAGAATATACAGAACATCAATTCTAGGTAAAAGGTAAGGGCTCTTTTTTGGTGCTTTCTTTGGGGTTAGCTTAAATGAAACAGTCTATTATACTTAAAATTATAATAATACTTGTAGTTTTTACTATTATTCCTATGCTATTATTTAGCTATTTATATTCTTATGAAGAAAATAAAAAGAACCAAATGCTGATAAGTGATAGCATATATGAACTACTTGAAGAAAAAAAGACTGTTTTACTACTAAATATGGAAAAAGTTGAAAATGAGGTAACCTCTTTAAGTGAATGGATTATATATAATTTGACAATTTTAGAAACCAAAGATGTTTCCTACAGTGACGTTTTTACTGGCATAGATTTATCTGACAAAACGGCTTTAAATAAGTATTTTACTCAAAGCAATACAATACTGTATATTCCCCAGCAACTTGTCGACCAGCCAACAAGACGGCGCAATGTGTTACTGATGGGTTTGCTAAAAGAAAATATCATAAACTCTAAAAGACGTTTAGCAGATTTAGAGTGGGTTTATTTTATCACGCGCGACAATTTAATGTTATTGAGTCCGCTGGCAGATGTGAGTGGATTTAGCACTAATCATAATTTTGAAAACGACGTGTATTTCAACGTTGCAAGTAACATGATGGTTGATAATATTGATACGATTTGGACAAAACCATATTATGATTGGCTGGGCAAAGGGTGGACGATAACTTGCTCAAGACCAGTTTATTATAATAATGAATTTATCGGTGTCGTATGTGCTGATATGTCTTTAGATAACATCAAGTCCATAATCTCTGACTTGCGCTTGTCTCGTTCAGGTAATGGCTTTTTAATTGACAAAGATGGCAATGTTATCTATCATCCCGAAGCGCAGAAAATTTCCAAAAGTAAGGGACAATTACTATCGATGAATTTGCTGACGACAGGTCAGCACCGAGAATACAGTAAAATTTTGAATCAAATGCTAACAAAAAAGAGTGGCGAAAACATATTTTACGATTCCTTTTCGAAATCGAATAAACTTATTTCCTATTTGTACATAGACAAGTTACAGTGGTATATCGGTATTGAAGCTAATATGTATTCATATATCTATAACTCGGGATTAGAAAAAAATTATATGATAACAATTATTATCCCGTTTGTGTTTACTTTTATGATATTGGGAATATATTTGTTTTTTAGGTACTCGCAGCCACTTGTCAGATTGACGCACGAGGTTAACCAAATTAAAGATGGCGACTACAGCATAAAAAAACCCAAAGTAATTAATGATGAAATCAGCGTGTTAGAAAATGCATTCTATAATATGGCGCAGTCAATTGCAAAATATACGCGTGAATTGGAGAATAAAAATGATGAAATTTCGGCCATTTTTAACAGCTTTCCAGGCATTATTTACATCATTGACAATAGTTATAAATTAAAATTGGTTAAAGAAATTGAGCGGTCGATAATCATACCGAAAAATAATGTTGGTCAAACTGCTTGCTATAGTTATTTTTATAACAAGAGCATGCCTTGTGAATACTGCCCATTTGAAGGTGTCTTTGATGATTTGGAACGCGTCAACGAGTGTTCTATCAATTCAAAATTTTACAATATGAGAAGTTATCCAGTTCTTGGAAAATCAACAGAAATATCTGAATGGGTAATAATTGTCACAGATATTACTGAACAAAAAATCATTAAACAGCAGATTAATCAATCAGAAAAACTGGCAAAAATTGGCCAAATAGTAGCTGGTATAACACATGAGCTGAGAAATCCGCTGTCCGTTATCAAAGGTTCGACGCATTTACTGAATAAATTAGTGACAAAAAGTAATGATAATCTTGCCGAAGACTATGGTGATTTGCTAAACAAAATAAACATCAGCGTAGATGATGCTGAAATGACAATTAAGTCCGTGCTTGATTTTGCTAGGCCATCCGTCGAAGAACGCGAGGAAGTTGATTTATATGGCATTATTAAGCAAATCATTATATTAGAAAACCAAATGATATTGGCAAAACAAATCAATGTCCAACTGATTTGCCAGGAACGACAACCCTATGTAGAAGCCAATGCCAATACTATAAAACATATTTTTATCAACATGCTAACAAATGCAATAGATGCTGTACCCAACGAAACGGGTAATATTACAATTGAAATTAGCCGCAAAGAGCAGACATTAATTGTAAAATTCTGCGATAACGGACGCGGCATCGAAAAAAGTAAAGTCGCAAAAATTTTTGAGCCATTCTATTCAACCAAAGGAAAAAGGGGCCACGGTTTGGGATTATGGTTTGTTAAACTTGAACTACAGAGATTAAATGCATCAGTGGACTATAGTCGCAAAAATGACAAGACGATTTTTGCGATATCTTTTCAAACCAGCTGAGTATAGTGAGGTGGATTATGAATAGTATGCGAATTTTGTTGGTAGACGATGATGTGAACATTCTTTCAATTTATTCTAAAATATTGATTGAGGAAGGACATGAAGTTAGCACGGCAGAAAATGGCTATGATGCCATACTATTGGCAGAAAAAGAGGAATTTGAGTGCATTATAACTGATGTTTATATGCCTCGAATTGGTGGAGTTGATTTAATTACGCAAATAAAGCAATTGAATGGCAATGCTTATATTATTGTTATTTCCGGGCGCAGCAATATTAAAACAGCAGTCAGTGTTATGAAAAAAGGGGTGTATTCATTTATTGAAAAGCCAATCGATGTTGAAGTTTTGCTTATGGAAATTAATAAAATTGCCGAATCGCTGTTTCAAAAAAATCAAAGCGCCTATTTAAGAAAGACAATTAATCAAAATTATGGAAAAATAATTGGCCAAACTCCTGCAATAAATAGAATAATTAGTTTTTTACCCACTGTTGCAAGATCAAATTCTAATGTTCTGATAAGTGGCGAAAGCGGAACGGGGAAAGAAGTGCTTGCCAATCAGATTCACCGTTTGAGCAATCGCTCTGAAAATGCTATGGTGAAAATTAATTGTGCTGCTTTCAACGAGAATATATTAGAAAGTGAATTATTTGGTCATGAGAAAGGTGCTTTTACAGGTGCCTACAAAACAAAAAAAGGCTTATTTGAGTTAGCTGATAATAGCACATTGTTTTTAGATGAAATAGGTGAAATGTCAATACAGATGCAGGCCAAGCTATTGCGTGTACTACAAGATAAAAGTTTTATGCGTGTTGGTGGTAATAAAGAAATTGTTTCAAATTTTAGACTGATATCGGCAAGTAACAAGAATTTAAGTGAAGCAATAAATAACAAAGTTTTTCGGAGCGACTTATTCTATAGATTGAACGTGATTCCGATTAAAATTCCACCGTTGCGCGAGCGAATCGATGATATTGAGTTATTAATTAATCACTTTATAAAGCAGTATTCATTTGAAATGAGCAAGCCAACACTACGTTTAGATAAGGCAGTTATTACTAAATTTAAGGAATACAGTTGGCCTGGCAACATCAGAGAATTAAAAAATATTATTGAGCGAATGATGGTCTTATCTGATGATGGTGTCGTTAACACCGAAGAAATTGAATTGTTTTCCAATAGCAAAATATCGTCAGATTACGAACTGGTCAATGATTTAGAAGAAGCCAAAATGCAGTTTGAGCGTTTTTTTCTCGAAAAAAAATTAACGCAGTTCAACTGGAATATAACAAAAATGGCAGATATAATTAACACTTCTAGAAAAAATATTTACCAAAAAATAAAGAAATATGGCATCGAAAAACCACATGATACCACTGCTACCAAATAGTAACATCTTATAACGATATAGTGACGACAATAGCCATTTATTCCACGTTCATAGTGCAAATTGGACATTTTTACCGCTAAAATAGCGGTTTTTTTTATTGGCATAGTACTTGCTGCTTATTAGGTTGAAAACAACAACGGTTTTTAAGAGGAGGCTATTATGCTCGATAAAAAAAAGTACACATCATTTTATTATGAATTGACTGAAAACTTGCCTACTGTAGTACCTGAACCAACTAGTACTGCGTTACTAATCGTCGATTTACAGAATGAATTTGTCGCGCGTGATTATGGAGAGGGAAAGTTATTTAAGGATTTAGGACAATGGGAACGTTGGAAACCATATTTCGACAGACTAAACGATTTTGTTGTACCCAATACCAAAAAGATACTTGACTATTTTCGTCAGCATAACATGGAAGTTACCTACGGTCGAATCGCTTCATTGAAGCACAACGGTGAAGATCGCTGCGCCGTACAAAAAACGCCAGGATGGAATGGTATGTTGATTCCGATCGATTCCTATGGCGCAAAAATTGTCGACCTAATTGCGCCTATTGAAGATGAAATTGTAGTTAATAAGACAACGGATAGCGTCTTGGCAGGAACAAATTACGCAAGATTAATCAAAAATATGGGAATAAAAACCGTTGTCGTCTGTGGCATAGTAACCGATCAATGCGTGGCATCAACTGTTAGAGACTTAGCAGATGAAGATTTTAAAGTAATCGTTTTAGAAGACTGCTGTGCTTCGGCTGATAGCGCACTGCACGATGCAGAACTAAAGATAATGAATAATATTTATTGTCAAGTTATGGACAGTGAAGAATTCTTGTTATTGATGGACACAATAATCAAGGGATAGGGGGATTTTATGAAAACCAATAAACTCAGAAAAGAATTAAGCATGTCACAGATAATTGCTATGGCAGCGGGCGGGATGATAGCGGCGTGGATGGTTGAAATTAAATACTGGTTTGAGCTAAGCGGGCCAGGTTCGTTTTGGGCGCTCGTCGTCTGTGCTTTATTTGTACTACCACTTTGTTTGGTATATTCTGAAATGTCAACTATGCTACCTTATGCCGGCGGTGAAAACATATGGATCTCAAATGCCTTTAATTGGAATATTGGTTATTTTTCGGGATGGGCGCTCTTGTTGATGTACGTCATGGCAATGCCAACGGTATCCTACGGGATTGCTTCGATGTCCAGTTATATTTTACCGCTGACATTTAATGAAGTTAAAATTGTTGCTGCAGTAATTTTAATTTTGTGGTTTATCATTACGAATTTTGAAATAAAATGGATGGCTCGCATTCAGAGTGTAATGTTTTGGAGTACACTTGCAGTTTCGCTTTTTGCTTCAATTACCTTTATATCAAGTGGACAATGGAGTTATCAGACACTGTCGCATTCACCCAGTTGGTTTCCAAATGGTTTTTCCGGTTTTTCAGCTGCAATCGGCTTATTAATTATGAAATTTGTAGGTTTTGATTTGATCCCACAACTTTCCGAAGAAGCGAATTTTCCAGTAAAAAAATTATGGCAAGCATTTGTCTTTTCGCTATTGCTTACCGTACTCGTTTACGGCCTGGCGGTATTTGGAGTTGGCGGTATTGTGACGACAGCATGGGTATTAAAGACCGATATAGTCGATCCTAGGGTTGCCGATATAATTGGCTTGCACTGGTTGGGTATTGCTATTGTCATAATGGGTTCGGTGACATGTTTGACGACACTATCAGGATTTTGGCTAAGTGCATCTAGAACGATTTACGGAGCAGCAAAGCAAAGGCAGTTCACTGAAAAATTTACTGCAATAAACAAGTATGGCCAACCCTGGAAAGCCAATATTGCCGTCGGCATACTATCAATCTATTTTACAGTGTTTGCGCCAGAAAGCTGGATAAATTACATTTATTCAATCTATGGTATTACAGCTGGATTTATTTACTTAATGGTGGCAATTTCCTTTATTATTCTAAGACAAAAGCATCCTGAATGGGAGCGCCCTTTCAAAGCTAGAGGCGGCACGATATTAGGATGGATTAGTGTCGCTTTCACGATATGGGTTATTTATGCCAGCGCTTCCAGCATGGATAGTACAGCTTGGCTGGTTTTGTTGCTTTATTTTTTGATAGGTGCAGCGTTTTGGCTATACGCAAAATATATGCAAAAAAAATTTCCAAAAGTGTGGCAACCAGTTATCATTAACCCCGATGTCAAAGGCTTAGAGTCTTAATGGCCTCCATAAAACAATACAATTAGGCTATTATCGCATGTTATTGCTTGTTTGCTATAAACAACAGTAAAATATAATGTCATTTTAAGAATTGTTTAATAATTTTATGCGTTCGCTTTTGTTGACATTGGCTGTTGGCTATACTATACTAAGTGTAATCCCTTGCAAATTAATCGGATTTAGGAGGTGACAGTTAAATGATACTGTCCACCAAGGGCAGGTATGGCTTGCGCGCTATGTTTGTCCTAGCAAAAAACCATGGTAATGGCCCGACATCACTTAAGCAAATTGCTGAAGTAGAAGACATTTCCGTCAACTACTTAGAGCAACTTTTTTTGCCATTGCGCCGTAATCATTTAATCAAGAGTATTAGAGGTGCGCATGGCGGATACTACTTAAATGATGACCCGGCAAAAATAACAGTTGGACAAATATTGAAAACTTTAGAAGGCCCAATTTTGGCCTCGGAATGTGTCAACATCGATTTGGTTAGTTGTGATCAAATCGATTGTTGTGTTACGCGCACAATTTGGAATCGCATTACTGAAGCAGTTGACGACGTCATCGAGTCAATTACTTTGCAAGATATGCTGGATGATGAATTGACACTTTATCAATTAAGCAACAAAATTAGTATAAATGATATAGGAGAACAGCATGATTAAAAGCGTATATTTGGATTATTCGGCGACGACGCCAACCAAGCCGGAAGTCGTTACGGCGATGTTGCCGTATTACAGTGAGGTTTTTGGCAATCCATCAAGTGTGCACGCCTTTGGGCGTAAGGCGAAAAATGAAATAACCGAAGCGCGTAGCACGATTGCCAAAACGATTAATGCCGAGCGCGATGAGTTGTATTTTACAGCAGGTGGTACAGAATCAGACAATTGGGCTGTCTGGGGCGTGATGCGTGCCAACGCCAAAAAAGGCAAGCATTTTATTACCAGTCAAATTGAACATCACGCCATGTTACACAGCGGTGCTGCGCTCGAAAAAGCCGGTTATCAAGTGACCTATTTACCAGTAGATGAGTATGGTTTTGTGTCGACAGATGACTTGAAAGACGCCATTCGCGACGATACGGTATTGGTGTCGATTATGTACATCAACAACGAAATTGGCACGCGTCAAAATATTGCTCAGTTGGCAAAGATTTGTCATGAAAACGGCGTGCTCTTTCATACTGACGCCGTACAAGCATATGGTAATTGCAAAATAGATGTCAAAAAACTGGGCATTGACTTGATGTCTATGTCGGCGCACAAAATTTACGGACCAAAGGGTATCGGCGCTCTCTACATCAAAAAAGGCGTTCGCATTAGCAATTTTATCGAAGGCGGTGCACAAGAGCGCAAGCGTCGACCGGGTACGGAAAATGTTCCGGCAATCATCGGCTTTGCCAAAGCGGCAGAGCTGGCTGACGCCAATTTGGAACAGCATATTGCGCACTGTAAAAATCTGCGTGAACGGCTGATTGAGGGCATTCAGAATAAAATATCTTACATCAAGTTAAATGGCCATCCGACGGAGCGACACCCAGCTAATGTCAATGTTTCCTTTGAATTTATTGAGGGGGAATCACTGCTGCTCAGTTTAGATCTAAAAGGTATTGCCGCCTCCAGCGGCTCGGCTTGCACATCTGGTTCGCTCGATCCGTCGCATGTTTTAATGGCAATTGGTCTAACACACGAAATTGCGCATGGTTCATTGCGTTTAACAGTAGGCGATTATACAACAGAGCAGGACGTCGATTACACCATTGAAGTCTTGACTGAAGTAGTTGACAGACTTAGACAAATGTCACCGCTTTATGAGGGTATAGAATAGGAGAGTATATGTATAACGAAACAGTAATGGAACACTTTGTTAATCCGCGCAATGTCGGCGTGATTGAAAATGCCGATGGCGTTGGCGAGGTCGGCAATGTTAAATGTGGCGACATCATGAAAATTTATCTAAAGATTAGTGCTGACGAAGTGATTGAAGACATTAAATTTAAGACTTTTGGTTGTGGTTCTGCAGTGGCTTCGTCTTCAATGGCGACTGAAATTATCAAGGGAAAGACGATTAAAGAGGCGCTTAAAGTAACCAATAAACAAGTGCTTGACGCACTGGGTGGCTTGCCGCCGGTCAAGGTACACTGCTCGGTTTTGGCGGAGCAGGCGCTAAAGGCGGCGATTCTCGATTATGCACAAAAAAACGGCAAACACTACCCGGAATTGGACGGATTTTCGCCGGATGACGATCATCACGATCACGATTTTGCGGAAACCGATTTTAGCTAATTCTTAAGTACAAAAGCAGTTTAAGCGTCGGCTACGTTTGTGGTGGGCGCTTTAATTGTTAAAGGTGATTTATGTTAGACAAAAATAGAGTGGTTATCGGCTTGTCAGGCGGTGTCGACAGCACGGTGGCGGCTTATTTATTAAAAGAGAATGGCTATGATGTAATTGGTATCACCATGAAGTTATGGGACGATCCAGCTGAAGATTACGTTGAAAACTACGGTGGCTGTTGCAGCTTATCGGCAGTGGAAGATGCCAGACGGGTAGCCTCCGTACTGAATATTCCCTTTTATGTCGTTAATTTTAAAGCGCCTTTTAAGCGCGATGTAGTCGACTATTTTATACAGTCCTATCACAGCGGTGAAACGCCAAATCCTTGCGTGATGTGCAATCGCTTTATTAAATTTGATAAATTAATTGACAAAGCCAAGCAGTTAGGGGCCTATTATGTTGCAACTGGCCATTATGCCAATATTGTCTATGACGAAGCAAACGATCACTATCGATTATTTCGTTCATCAGAACAGTCTAAGGATCAAACCTATATGTTAGCCTATCTCAGTCAACAACAGATGAAGCATATTCTGTTTCCGTTGGCAAAGTTTGCCGATAAACAGGCGGTTAGACAGATTGCCGAAAAGCTTGATTTGGCTATTGCCGCTAAGCGCGACAGCCAAGAAATTTGTTTTGTACCCGATAAAGATTATGCAAGCTTTGTGTTGAAGAATAGCAATGATATCGTTAAACCGGGCAATTTTGTCGATCGCTTTGGCAATGTGCTGGGGCGACACCGCGGCATTGTACACTATACGATCGGTCAGCGCAAGGGTTTGGGTGTGAGCTTTGGCAAGCCGATGTATGTCGTAGCGATACGTGCTGATAAAGCGGAAATTGTCTTGGGTGAAGCCGGCAGTCAGTATGCCAGTGGCTTGATTGCACGTGATTTTAATAAGATTACGCTGCGCCAATTTAGTGTGCCAACTGCCGTTAGCGTACGGGTGCGCCATTCTAAGCGCGATAGTGCGGCAACCATTGTCGCTTTGACAACGGGTAATTATCAAATCGACTTTAAACAACCGGAAAGGGCGGTCACACCCGGTCAAGCGGTTGTCGTCTACGATGGTGACGAGGTGCTCGGCGGTGGTATTATCGATCGCGTTATACAGTAGCTAACTAAGGCTAACACTTGAATGCGCTATTGAATTATGCTATAGTCATTCTAATGATATGTAACTGTTCTCTGGCATAGCGATTGAATAGTTATAGCAATATTTTTGGAGGGTATATGGAAGCATTGGGTTTAAATGAAATTCGCAAAAAATTTCTCGATTTTTTTGCTAGAAATAATCACTTGATTCAACCGTCTTATCCCTTGATTCCACAAAGTGATAAGACCTTATTGTTGATCAATGCCGGTATGGTACCGATGAAAGATTTTTTTACCGGCGTTGTTAAACCACCGGCACTGCGCATGGCAACTTGTCAAAAATGCATTCGGACTAATGATATTGAAAATGTCGGTGTGACGTCGCGCCATGCTTCATTTTTTGAAATGCTGGGCAATTTTTCTTTTGGCGATTATTTCAAAAAAGAGGCTATAAATTTGGCTTGGGATTTTGTCATTAATGAGCTTAAACTCGATCGCGACAAGCTGTGGGTGACGATTTATCTGGAAGATGACGAAGCGCTTAATATTTGGCACCAACAAGAGGGTGTGCCATTGGATAGAATTGTTAAACTGGGCAAGGAAGATAATTTTTGGGAAATTGGTACCGGTACCGGACCGTGTGGTCCTTGCAGTGAAATCTACTACGACCGCGGTGTCGCACATGGTTGTGGTAGTGCAAGTTGCCAGCCGGGCTGTGATTGTGACCGCTTTGTCGAGTTTTGGAATTTGGTATTTACACAGTTTGAACAAGCGCCGGACGGCAGTTATACGCCACTCGAAAAACCGAATATCGACACCGGTATGGGTTTGGAACGAATCGCTTGCATTGCGCAAGGTGTTGAGTCAATTTTCGACATCGACGTGATGGTTGAAATTAGGGATAATATTGCGCGATTAGCCGGCTGCCAATACGGTAATGACCCTCAAATAGATGTGTCAATTAGAAAGATAACCGATCATATCAGAGCCGTTGTGTTTATGGTTAGCGATGGCGTTGTACCAAATAACGAAGGGCGCGGTTACGTGTTGCGTCGGCTACTGAGAAGGGCGGCACGCCATGGTAAAAAAATCGGTATCAAGGATACCTTTTTGCATGAGTTGGCTGATGTTGTGATTGCCATTTTTGCTGAAGCTTACCCCGATTTGGCGGCACGGCAAGACTATACTAAAAAAATAATCAAAATTGAAGAAGAACGTTTTATGCAGACAATTGACCAGGGGTTGGTCATATTAGATGACTATATCACCAGCCTAATTGATAAAAAGCAAACACAATTAAGTGGCGAACTGGCTTTTAAGTTATATGACACCTATGGTTTTCCGCTTGATTTGACGATGGAAATAATGGCCGACAAGTCTTTGACAGTTGATCAAGCCGGTTTTCAAGAAGCGATGCAATTGCAACGGGCGCGGGCGCGAGCGGCGCGCGACAGCAGTACGTTGGGTTGGTCGGATGGTGCAGCTATTGAGTTGACAGATGACAAAACTGAATTTTGCGGCTATAATGCGATACAGTCACAGTCGACTGTCGTTGCGTTATTAGTCGATGGTACCTCATGCGATGTTGTCGAACAAGCGGGTGATTTGATTGTCATATTGGACAATACGCCATTTTATGCCGAAAGTGGTGGGCAAGTTGGTGACAAAGGACAAATAGATGGTCCGAATGGCCAACTATCAGTGGTTGACACGCAAAAAAATCAGGCCGGTATCGTGTTGCATCACTGTAAATTAAAGCAGGGTAGCATTGCCGTAGGCGACAGAATAGAAGCGAAGGTCGATCCTGTTAAACGATTGGCAACGGCGCGTAATCATACGGCAACACATTTGCTGCATCAGGCTCTAAAAGATGTTTTGGGTGATCACGTTGAACAATCAGGTTCGCTGGTCGATGATTTGCATCTGCGCTTTGACTTTAGACATTTTAATCCGCTAAGCGCTGCCGAAATAGCAAATGTCGAGGCGATTGTCAATCAAAAGGTATTGGCGGGACTATCGGTTAAGACCGCCGAGATGTCGCAGGCTGAGGCCAAACAGCTAGGTGCAATGGCCTTATTTGGCGAAAAGTATGGTGATGTTGTGCGCGTCGTTAGCGCCGGTGATTACAGCATCGAATTATGCGGTGGTACACACCTTGCAAACACCGCTCAAATTGGCATGTTTAAAATTGTCTCAGAAAGCGGTGTAGCAGCCGGTATCAGAAGAATTGAAGCAATTAGCGGCGCCGCTGCACAAGCGCTGTTTAAGCAACAGGCTGACCTATTAGTTGAATTGGAAAAGCTGCTAAAGACCTCGCGCGATAGCCTTTTGCAAAAGGTCGGTCAATTACTCGATGATAATAAAAAGCTTAATCGCGCCCTTGATCAATCAAAACAAGCGGCAGCTAATGACGCGCTTAGTCAATTGCGCGAACGCGCTCAAATGGTCTCAGAAGTCAATTTAATCAGCGGTCAATTTGATGATCAAAAAGCCGATGTGTTGCGTAATTTAGCTGATCAATTAGTCGCTGATGCGGCACCGACTCTGGTGGTTTTAGCCAATAAAAACGCTGGCAAAGTCAATTTTATTGCAATGGCCAATCAGACAGCCGTTGATAAGGGCGTTCATTGTGGCAATATCGTTAAGCAGCTGGCCAAGATTTGTGGCGGTGGCGGTGGCGGACGGCCCAATATGGCACAAGCCGGCGGCAAAGATGCCGGCAAATTAAAAATCGCACTTCAACAATTGACTGATTTGTTATAAAATAGTACTGGAACACTTAATGTGAGTAAGGGGGCTATTATGTCAAAGACGATTCGATTTAACTTCGACGTTGAGAAATCTGCTGAAATTAAGGAAATTATCGAAAAAGTATACATGGCGTTAGAAGAAAAGGGTTATAATCCGGTTAATCAAATGGTAGGTTACTTAATTTCTGGTGATCCGACTTATATCACATCGCAATCTGATGCTAGAAATCTGATTAGAAGTGTTGAACGCGATGAAATTCTCGAAGAATTACTAAAGTGCTTTATTAACTGTTGATATGATGCGAATTTTAGCACTTGATGTCGGTGACAAGACCATCGGCATCGCTGTAACAGACCAGCTTAATATTACTGCACAAGGTTTGGAAACTTATTATCGTCAATCGGTTAAGTCGGATGTTGCCTACATTATCGAACTTTGTGAACAATTACAGATTGCGACGCTGGTCTACGGCGATCCTATCCATATGAATGGGGCAACTAGCCGACAATCTGAAAAAGTGGCTGCATTTATTCGACAGTTGCAAAAAAAAATAAAGTATGGCGGACGCATTAGCTGGCCAATCGCTTTTCAAGCGGTTGATGAGCGTCTGACTTCGCGCCAAGCTGAAAACTTGATGAAGCTGGCCGATGTTTCGCGCAAAAAACGCGCCATTTATGTTGACAAGCTGGCAGCACAACTGATTTTAGAACATTATTTAGCGATGAGGAACAATGAAGGATAATATCATTACACTATTAGACGAAAACGGACAACCGATTGATATGGAAGTGGTGGCGACGCTTAAAGTGGCGCGCAAAGACTACGCTATTTTACACGACATTGTTGCTGACCAAGACGCGATATTTAGCGTAATCGGTGAGGCCGATGAACAGACTTTTAGTCTGGTGGCAGATGAAAAAGAACGACAAGAAGTCATCGACGCCTATTATGAATTGATCGATTAACCTAACTATACAGTCAACTTGTCTTGCTTTATTCGCATTTGTATGCTATAATTCAATTAATAATCAATTGCGAATATCTAGGGGGAAGGTATGATTAATTTTGATGATTTGAGGAGTTCATTGCGTTTAAAAGGTTACAAACTGACACCGCAACGACGTTCGATATTAAATGTGATGATCAAGCGAATAGGCGATCACTTGACGGCAGAAGAAATTTATGACGATGTTCGAGCGGAGTGTCCCGACATTGGTTTAGCGACGGTTTACCGGACATTACAACTGTTAAGCGACATGAAAGTGTTGATGAAATTAAATCTCGACGACGGTATAACGCGCTACGAAATAAATGTCGATGAAGATCACCATCACCACCACCACTTGATATGTGAAAAATGTGGCAAAATTTTTGAAGTAAAGTATGATTTATTAGAAGAGGTTGAAAAGAAAATAGAAAAGGAATATAATTTTAAGATACAGAATCACAAGTTAAAATTTTATGGATATTGTAAAGCATGTCGATAAATTGCTTGGACCCACCGGGTCTTAGCTTTTTTTATAGATGTTTTTGACAGGAGGAAGAATGAAAAAAACACTAAAAGTAATCCCACTCGGTGGGTTAAATGAAATAGGCAAAAACATGACCGCCTATCAGTATGGTAATGATATTATCATCGTGGATTGCGGCGTCAAATTTCCCGAAGATGAAATGTTGGGCATTGATTTGGTCATTCCCAATTTTAATTATTTGATTGAAAACCAGTCAAAGATCAGGGCGTTATTGATTACACACGGTCACGAAGATCATATCGGCGCCATTCCTTTTTTTCTAAAGGAAATTGATGTGCCAATTTATACGGCAAAGTTGACGGCAGCTTTGATCAGACGTAAGTTAGAAGAACACCCTCAGTTACCTAAGGTCAGGATGAATGAAATAAAAGACGGAAAAATTTATCAAGTAGGCGCATTTTCATTTGAGTTTATTCGCGTCAATCACTCAATCCCGGATGCGATGGCTATTTGTATCAATTCGCCAGTCGGCTCAATTATTCAAACCGGTGACTTTAAGGTCGATTATACGCCAATTGATAATATGCCAATCGACTTACAACGCTTTGCCGAACTGGGGCGCGCCGGTGTGCTGGCACTGTTGGCGGATTCAACCAATGCGACGCGGCCCGGTTACACAATGAGCGAATCAAGCGTTGGCGATACTTTTGAAACGCTATTTCGCCATGCCAATAATTCGCGTATTATCGTTGCCAGCTTTGCTTCTAATGTGCATCGCTTACAGCAAATTGTCAACGCGGCACTAATTAATAACAGAAAGGTTACTTTTTCGGGTAGAAGTATGCTTAACACCGTGCGGGTGGCCTCGGAAATTGGTTATTTAAATATTCCGGAGGACGATATCATCGCTGTCGAAGATATTAATCGTTATCCGGATAATGAAATATGTATCGTTACGACCGGCTCGCAAGGAGAATCGATGGCGGCGCTAACGCGCATGGCCAACAACGATCATTTTTCGGTTAGCATTAGACGAGGCGATCTGGTTATTTTATCATCATCACCGATTCCCGGCAACGAAAAGAGCATTAACAATGTCATCAACAAACTATATGAGCAGGGTGCTGATGTCGTTTATAATTCACTGGCCGATGTACACGTCTCTGGCCACGCCTGCCAAGAAGAGTTAAAGCTAATTCACAACTTGGTCAAGCCGCGCTTTTTTATGCCGGTACACGGCGAATTTACCCATTTAATGCAACATGCTGAGTTGGCGCAAAAAATGGGTATGTCTAAAGACGACATCATTATTGCCGATAATGGTACGGTTGTCGAATTTACCAAGGACAGTGCTACAATAAACGGGCGCGTCGAAGCCGGCGCTACTTTGGTTGACGGTCTTGGCATTGGCGATATTGGCAATGTCGTATTGCGCGATCGTCGCATTTTATCTGAACAAGGTCTTATTATGATTGTCGTTTCGATGAATAGCGCAGGCAAGTTTTTAAGTGGTCCCGATTTGGTGTCGCGCGGCTTTATCTATGTCAAAGAATCGGAAGATTTTATGAATACGGCGCGCCAAAAATTGCAAAATAAAATGATGCGGATTGAAAAAGACGGTATCAAAGATTGGGCAAAGGTCAAATCAATGCTCAAAAAGACATTAAGCGACTATATCTATGGCGAAATGCGCCGCCGTCCAATTATTTTACCGGTTATTGTCAATATTCAAAATTAGGAGTGAATTAAATTGAACAAACAGCTACTGGCAATTTTGCTAACTGTAATGTTATTACTGACAGCCTGTGATACAGCTGAATTAAATAATCCGGTCGATCCGACGGATAATACGGAATACGATTTCACTGTGCCGGCCGGTGCGAGCAGTAAGCAAATTGGCCGCTTATTAGAAGAGGCCGGATTAATTAACAAGGCTTATGCCTTCGTTGCAGCCGCAAAAAAATTGGAATTAGACGACAAACTACAGGCCGGTCATTACAAGCTACAAAAATCGATGACGACACCGCAAATCGTTGAGAAGATCGCTGCTGGTGATGTCTTTCTCGATCTCGTCAAAGTGACGATTCCGGAGGGTTTTGAATATACTCAGATTGTTGAAAGGTTAGACCAGTCCGGCTTAATCGACCCGCAAAAGTTTGATGAATTGGCCGAGAATCATTCGTTTGACTATCGTTTTTTAGAAGCCGATCGTGACTATTTGCACCGCTTAGAGGGCTTTTTATACCCGGCGACATACGAATTTGCTACCGATGCTGATGAGTTGTCGATTTTGACAACTATGCTCAATGCATTTGATAAAAACTTTAGTGATGATTACTATCAGCGCACGGCTGATTTAGGCTATAATGTAGCGCAAATTGTCGCTTTGGCTTCAGTGATTGAACGTGAGTGCGTCGTCAATGACGAATTAAACAAGATTTCGGCGGTTTTTCACAATCGCTTAAATGATAATTACAAGTTGGAAGCAGATTCAACCATTCAGTATGTCACCGGCGAGCGCAAAGAAAAAATGTTTAACGAGGACATTTCAATCGACACGCCCTATAACAGTTATCTGTATCCCGGTTTACCGCCATCGCCAATTTGTAGCCCTAGTACAGCGGCGATAGAAGCGGCGCTTTATCCGGCAGAAACTGACCTATATTTTTTTGTCGTCACCGGTGATGGCGATGGGCGCCATAATTTTGCGGTGACATACGATGAGCACTTAGCCAATAAAAATGCCGCTGAGGCCAAGTTAAAGCAGTAGATTATGACATTTATCAGCCAAAATATAGCAAACTTTGTCGATAAAAAAAACAGACTGCCGGCTCATTTAATGAACTTGCGCGCCGCCGCTATCGCTGCCAATATACCAATTATCAGCGATCAGGTCAGCGCTTTCTTGGCCGTGCAGTTGGCTTTAATTAAGCCGCGCCAAATACTGGAAATTGGTACGGCAATCGGTTATTCCGGCGCACTGCTGTTACACTATTCGGCGGCGCATCTGACCACGATTGAGCTAGACGACAGCCGCTATCGGCAGGCGTGCCAAAACTTTGCTGATTTAGGGCTAAACGAACGCGTCACGACATTATTGGGCGATGCTGAACAGTTGCTTGCCGAGTTGGTTAAACAGCGCTATGACCTAATCTTTATCGATGCAGCTAAGGCCCATTATTTAGATTATTTTAAAATGGCAGAACGGCTGTTGTTTGAAAATGGCGTTATCATCGCCGACAATGTTTTACTGCGCGGTTACTTAGCAGGTGAGCCTCATATTAGGCGTCAGCGCACGGCCAATGGTCGCATGAATAATTTTATCAATTATGCCAGCCAACATCAGGCGTTTGAAACGGCACTTTTAACGATTGGCGACGGTGTTTTAATCAGTGTAAAAAGGAAATATAATGAATAGAGTAGAACTTTTAGCACCGGCCGGCGACTTAGAAAAGTTAAAATACGCCGTCGTCTATGGTGCCGATGCCGTCTATATTGGTGGCGAGATCTTTGGTATGCGCGTCAGCGCCAAAAACTTTGCTATCGCGCAAATGGAGGAGGGCATTGCCTTTGCTCATGATAGAGGTGTTAAAGTTTATTTAACGCTTAATATCATTCCGCATAACGACGATATCAACTTGTTAGAAGACTATCTACAAGCGATTAAGCACTTGGCTTTTGACGCCTATATCATCTCTGATCCCGGAGTGTTAAGCGTTGTCCAAGAGATTAACCCGGCAATTGAAGTACACCTTAGTACACAAGCCAATAATACCAATTATAAAAGCGCCGCTTTTTGGCATAAAATCGGTATCTCGCGCGTTATTTTAGCGCGCGAATTATCGCTGGATGAGATCATTGAAATTCGTCGAAAGACACCGCAAAGTTTGCAATTAGAGGCCTTTGTACACGGCTCGATGTGCATTTCTTATTCGGGGCGATGTCTAATATCAAATTATATGACGGGGCGCGATGCCAATCAGGGCGCTTGTTCGCATCCCTGTCGCTGGAAATATCATCTGGTCGAAGAGAAACGCCCGGGTGAGTATTATCCAATTGAGCAGACCGAACAGGGCACCTACTTTTTTAACTCAAAAGACCTTTGCATGATCGAACAAATTCCCGATTTAATCACCGCCGGATTATCCAGCTTAAAGATCGAAGGGCGTTCAAAAAGCATTTACTATGTCGCCAATGTGGTACGCGCCTATCGTAAGGCGCTCGATGATTATTATCGTGACCCCCAAAATTATCAATTTGACAAGGCATTGCTTGATGAGATAAAAAAAGCCAGTCACCGCGAATTTACCAGCGGTTTTTATAACCAAAAGGCCGATGAACAGTCGCAGCTTTACGATAACAGCGCCTATATTAGAGACTACGATTTTATTGGCGTTGTCAAATCTTATGATCCGGCTAGCGGCTTGGCGGCAGTCGAACAGCGCAATCGCATTTTTAAGGGTGACACGATAGAAGTAATGGGCAGCGGCTACCGCGGATTTGAACAAAAGATAGACGTGATGCTCGATAAAGTGCAAACACCAATTGACGTCGCACCACATGCCCAACAGTTGATTTATATTGAAATGGCAGCGCCGGTTGAGCCGTACGACATTTTAAGACGCGCACGTGACTAATCTAAAGAAAAGAAAGGATGCTTCTGATGAAAACACATCAAACAACGGCAGTTTCAGCTGATAAAGAATTGACTGAAATATTGGGTGCCGAAGGGCGCCTTTATAAAGACGGCATCTTAGATGACCATCAAATTGTACCGGTTCGGCTACAGACAACTTACGAAGAAGCGCTCTTATTATTGTTTGAAAACAGCATTGTGCGCCCCGGTTTTAAGGTAGAGGCGGATAGCATTGATTATCCTTGTCTGTTTTTTAAGGTAAACGGGGCAGTTGATCAGTTATTGCAAAAAGCGCACGCTTGGCGAGCCAATCATGGCAAGACGACCTTAATGTACAGCAACTTTTATTTAATTGGTCGCGCTCCGCAAACGAGCGCTTTACAAAAAGCGCGTCAAACTGGCGCTGATATCACTAAAATCGACAGCTTGACTTTTTTGTCAGCCAATAAACAGAAACAGCTTAGCGCTGCTTATCAACAAACGTTAGCGTGGGCCAAGCAGAGTGGTATTACGCTATCAAACGACGAAATCTGTGCGACTTGTTTACACGACAGCGCGATGATTATCGATGCCTTACACAATGTCGTCGCACAACAATCCAATGCTAAGTGTTTTATTAATATCGTGCAAAAGTCTAAGATAAGCCAGTATGCGGCGGTGCGTATTCTCTTTATGCACGCGCTGGCCTTTGACGTGGTAATTACCTCTAAAAATAACTATGCGACAATCGAAAGCGTTATTGCCGATGATCTGTACGATTTGCATACAGTGACAGCAGAGACGACTACTAAAACCAAAAAGCGCCCCAATATATGGCTGGCACTGGCCATTGGCGGCGCACTGCTGGGGCTTGTCTATTTACTAAGTCGATTTTTGTGAGTTATATTGCCTTTTCACTTTTTCAAATGCTCAACCATACGACTAATTAGCTTGGCGGTCATTCCCCAAATAACCTTATCTTGATACTGATAAAACAATACATCATAATCGCGGCAGCGCCAATTATAACCATTGGTTCTGCCGATTTTTTGATAGGGAAAATCAGGTGGTGCTACCATTTCAGTGCGTACGGCGTAACGCTCTGCCGGATTATTGATAAAAAAGTCGAGCGGCACGGTAAACAGACTGTCAACTTCGCGGCGATTAAATGCCAGTTTAGCGCAGTCGACTTGATGCAATATTGCAACATAAGGCTGTAAATAGTCACCAAAGATGGTCACTAAAAAATCCATTGGGCCAATCACTTCAACTTGTTTCTCGCTGATACCGAGTTCTTCACAGGTTTCTCTGATAGCGGCATCTCTAGCGCTTTCAGTGGCGTTTAGGCCGCCACCGGGAAAGCAAATTTCGCCGGGTTGACGCCGCAAATTAGTCGCACGCACTTCAAACAGCAAGTGCCAAGTGTCATCAACTCTAACAAAAGGGATTAAAACAGCAGAACTGTGTGCGATATCGATTGGTTGTGCAATATGGTTTTTAAAAATTTCTAAATTCATAATTTACCTTTTTAATTGGTAACTGTTCAGTCGAAAAGTATAAATGTGTCATCTCGATGTTACCGGAAAAATATCCGGACGCGACGCCGTGAGCGGTGTTTACGAAGTAAACATTATTACCAAAAGTGCGTAGCACGTAGAGGAGAGATCTCGCTTTTAAAACCCGAGATTTCTCGACTCTCTTCGGTCGCTCGAAATGACAGTTGACTGAACAGTTACGTACTTTTTAGTTTATTAATAAAGTCGTTCATAACAGTTTGGCCGGCGGCGTCGTTTTTGATGACGGCGGCGTGGCTTAGTCCTAGTAAAAAGGTGTCGCCAATTGCCGTTTTAACGGCCTGTTCAGCAGTGTCGACTGATTTGTAATCAGTCAATAACTGATTGTATATCGCATTAAAAGCGGCGCAGCTATCGGGCAATTCGGCAAATGGCAGTCGCTTGGTTAAACCGGTGGTCAAATCTTCAATTGTTTGCTTAAGTCTGCCCGGTAAAACGGCGTAACCCATTACTTCGATTAGACCGATATTTTCTTTTTTGACGGCGTGAACTTCAGGGTGGGGGTGAAAGACGCCATCCGGATACTGATCACTGGTCAAATTGCTGCGCAATACCATATCAATTTCGTAAGCATCAGAAATTTTACGCATAATTGGCGTAATGGCGTGGTGCGGTCTATCACTGTATGAAATTAAACCATAGGATACATCGCTAAACGTGCGCCACTGCTCGGTCACTTTGCTACAAGCCTCAATCAAGGCAGTTTTATTGGCGCTGCGTAGGCGCAGCGTCGTTATCGGCCAGTTTAACCAGCTCAACTGCACGTCGTTAAATACCTTGTCACCGTAGTCGACCAGACACTTGGCATCGACAATCGGCATTTTATAGTGACCGCCTTGATAGTGGTCGTGTGTTAATAGTGAACCGCCGACAATCGGCAGGCCGGCGTTGGAACCGATAAAATAATGCGGTAAAAAGTCGACAAAATCGGCTAATCTTTGATAAGTTGTACGGTTGATCAGCATTGGCTGATGCTCGTGCTTGATGACAATTATATGTTCATCGTAATAGCTATAGGGCGAATATTGCAAAAACCAGTCCTCACCGGCCAATTTAAGGTCGATCGTGCGATGGGTTTGGCGTGCCGGGTGGTTGAGGTGACCGGCAAAACCGACGTTTTCAGCACAAAGCAGACATTTTGGGTAGTCGTTTTGTGGCAAGAGGGCGGCTGCGGCGATTGCCTTGGGGTCTTTTTCCGGCTTTGCCAAATTAATTGCCAAAGTAATTTGGCCATAGTCGCAGTCTTGCTGCCAGATGATATTGCGCGCAATTCGCTTGCTTTTGATATAGTCAGTCGCCTGCGAAAAATCATAATACCAGTCGGTTGCAGCGCGGGGCGACTGTTGATAATAGTCACTAAATTGGCGATTAACCGCTGAGGGCAGCGGCACTAAAAAAGACATCAGTTCGGTTTCAAACAGGTCATCATAAGGGTTGCTTAAGGCTTCTAACTTGCCATTTTGATGTGCCCATTTGCTAATGTCGGCTAATAGATCGCCAATTGTAATATCATTTTGTGCGGTACTTGCTAGGATTTGTTCAGCTGCAATACCCAAAAAATTAGCTAATCGATTGGCCATATAAATGCGATCTTCTTTAAGGATAAACCGTTTTGCAATGGCGTAGTCAATTAGCGTCGCTGTTAATTGATAAATAGATTTCATAAGACCTCGTTATTATTAGTTGAAAGTAGAAAGCTCAAAGTGGAAAGGAAAAGCTACTTTCCACTTTTCACTTTCCACTTTATTATACCATCTTTCCGTCAAAAAGACAGGCCCTAACTAGTATTCTATATAACATTTTTCAACAAAAGGCGAGTGATTACAAAATAGCATCGCCTGATAGTAACAATTAAATTTAATGCAGTCACCAATATTAAGCGATCGCTGGCAATCGGTTATATCGACGATTAAGTGGTCACTACTGGCACCAAAAATTTTAATACTAGAATCGACCGGAACAATACCCTCAATTGAACCAAAATCGCGTTTGCCGACTGCAAGTAAAGCGCGCTTTCTAATACCCAAATCTTGGTACGTCGGGCGATAACCAAAAGCATCAATAAATAATTCGCCAATTGGGTGGGTTGGTTTATCCTTAATTTCGATAATTTCGGCTTCTAAGCTATAAATATCTTGGTAAAGTTCGGGCAGGTCTAGTTTCCAGATGTCGATTAAGTCGCGCGCCAGTAGGGCGCCTTCGCCAATGCGCAGGTGATTAATGCCACGTGGTATCGTACCGTTAAACACCAACGGCAAACTGGTAGTGGCACCACCCGAAACGACAGCTAATTTGCGACCGATTATACGTTCAATTCTTTGGGCAATAGCGACTAAGCGCGATAAATTGGTAACATCTGGTTTAATTGAGCCATAACAGCTGAGATTGCTGCCAATGCCATGAAGCTCAATGTTTGGATAATCACGTTCTACGGCGACAGCGCAGTTGACCAATTCATTTTCATCAAAAAATCCCTCGCGCAAATCACCTAGATCCATCATTAGGATGATCTTGTGCTGTTTATCTTTGGCCTGCGCTATTTCTTGCATCTTTGCGATAACAAGCGGCTCTGATTGCATGCTGATATCGACATGCTTAATTAATTGCGGCAGTTCTGACAGCATGGCGACGCGTAACAGCATGGTCTCGCCTTTAAAACCGTCTTGTCGCATCTTGATAATACTCTGTAGGCGTGAATCGGCGATATTTAGACAACCGGCATCAAGCATAATTGAAGCCATCTTAGCATAGCTTCTCGTGACATCGTCGCTGGCTTTTACGACGCCGCTGACGGCAATACCACAATTTTTGCAACGCGTTACAATTTGTTGATAATTGTGCGCTAAATGGTTTAAGTTAATCGTCATCATTGGATAGTTTTTCATAGCAGCCCCCAAACCCGGTATTATTATTTAATATTTATATTATATATACTATATACCAACATAGACAAGCACTTAACAAAAAATTGCTTTCCACAAAAAAGCGGAAAGCGCGATGTCTCTTTTTCTTGCATTTGATGGCTAGATATGTTAGATTATCGTTAGTAGCTTTGACTGATATTATAGAGCGAAGCGGGCGAAAAAAGGAGCTTTTATGATTAATTTTAAACAGATGATTGCTGAACTATTGCATGATCAATTGACAGAAATGACGGTTGAAGAAATCTATCAGTCGCTTGAAATTCCAAAACATACTGATATGGGTGATTACGCCTTTCCGACATTTCGATTGGCAAAGATTTTTCGTAAAGCTCCGCCAGCGATTGCAGCTGACCTAGTTGCTAAACTAGCGAAGGATAACTTTAAGAAAATTGAAGCAATTGGCGGCTATATTAATTTTACGATTGACCCTTCTGAATTTGCCAAGGCGGTTATTCCAACTGCGCATGCTGAAGCGGATGACTACGGCCGCCAAAATATCGGCGAGGGCAAGACGGTTATCGTCGAGTATTCATCGGTTAATATCGCCAAGCCGTTTCACATTGGTCATATCAGAAGTACGATGATTGGGCATTCACTCAATCAAATTTATGACGCACTCGGCTTTAATACCGTATCGATTAACCATCTAGGTGATTATGGTACGCAGTTTGGCAAATTAATCGTCGCATACAAGCGCTGGAGTAGTGCCGAGCAAGTAAATGCCGATCCAATTCCGGAATTACTTAGAATATATGTCAAGTTTCATGAAGCAGCTGAAAGTGAACCGGCTTTGGAGGATGAAGCGCGCGCTTGGTTTACTAAACTAGAAAACGGCGATCCGGAAGCGCAAGAATTGTGGTCTTTCTTTAGAGAGATGTCGCTCAAGGAGTTTATGCGCGTTTATGATATGTTGGGCGTTAAATTTGACTCTTATGCCGGCGAGTCGTTCTATTCCGACAAAATGGCTGAAGTGCTTGAAATACTGCGCGAAAAAAATATGGTCGAAAAATCTGAGGGCGCCGAAATTGTCGATCTAGAAGCCTATGGCATGCCGCCAGCTTTGATTACCAAGCGCGATGGTTCGACTTTGTATATGACGCGCGATTTAGCCGCTGCCATTTATCGAAAGCGAACTTACGATTTTTATAAAAATATTTACGTCGTTGCCTATCAACAAGATTTGCAC
>PDWJ01003927.1_pt1 | contig 26415 bp, 22 predicted proteins | sample 1430881 | NCBI WGS metagenome assembly PDWJ01 (sample SAMN01162460, study PRJNA174530) | Oral metagenome, whole genome shotgun sequencing project. | biome: Marine environment; feature: Marine mammal; material: Swab sample of the gingival sulcus; isolation source: swab sample of gingival sulcus...
GCCCGCCGGAGCGCAGCCACGCCGTCCGGCTCGGGCATCGGCCCGGGACCCCCAGCCGGCACCGTGATACCTGTGAGGACTGCTCCGGCAGTCCGGGTGCTGCTCACGACCGGTCCAGGACGATGAGATCAACTGTGCCCCGGTGGGTTCCCGTTCCACGGACCGTGGACAGCCACTGCGGGTCGATCTCGGCGAAGGCAGCCACGACCGCAGTTGGGGCCGGTGTGGGCAACACCGCGCGAACCCGATCCGGGTCCGGCACCAGCACGTGGGCCAGCCCGGCGAACCAGTCGCGCGACTGCGTCACCGACTGGGGCCGGACCACCATCGGGCCCGGGTCGCCGGTTTGCTGGGCGACCAGCATCACGGGTTCCCGGGCCCGCAGGTGGACCTCGGCGGCGGCACTCAGCTGGGCCAGCAGGTGCTCCTGCGATTCCTCGCACGGTTGACCGGCCACCACTAGCGTGAGGCCCTGCCCCCGCGGGTGCGTTCGCTCGGCCACGATCAGTTCACCGTGCCGGGCCGAGGCCTTCCAATGCACATGGCGCGGGCAGTCGCCGGTTCGCCAGCCCCGGACCCCGGCGAACTGGGTGCCGCGATGGATCCCGGCCACGTCAGCGTCCTCGGCCGGTACCGGTCCTGCCGGGCGCAGCACGGCCGGCCTCGCCGGGCGCGGATGCACGATGACCTCGTGCTCGCCCGACCACACCGCCCGCTGCGCGGCAAGACCGAGTGGGTCGTGCGCCGCAAAGTACAGTGTGCTGCGCAGGTACCGGCCACGCCGCAACGCGGTGCGGTGCAGTGGCACGCGCGCCACCGAACGGGGCTCGATGCTCGGCACCACAACCGTCTGTGGGCTCAGGCCGTCGGACACGGCGGTGACCTCGAAAGTGGCGGACGGTGTGCTGCGCGGATTGGCTACCACCAGGGTGTGCCGGATGGCTTCGCCCGCGCGGGTCCGTGTCGGCCCCTGGATCGAAATGCGCAGCGCCCGAAGGTGTGTCAGGCTCAACAGTGGTGACAGCAGCAACCCGGCGATCGCCCCGACGGGAACGGCCAGCATGGCATGTCCCGCGCTGCGAGCGGCCAGCAGGACCACCGGCAAGCCGACGGCCACCGCTGCCGCAAGCCCGTTGTAGCGCAGGTCTCGCACCCGGGTCAGGTAGTCCCGCCCCCTGGCCCCGAGGGCGGACGGGCCAGTCACGCGAGCACGGGGGTCGTGTTGACTGCAGCCTGCACCACCTCGTATCCCAACCTGGGGTCGGCGTCGAAACCGGCGATGCGATGCGCCAACACGTTGACGGCGACGGCCTTGGTGTCGTCCGGGGTCACGTAGTTACGCCCGGCCAGCAGGGCGTGAGCCTGCGCGGCCCGTACCAGCGCGATGGCGGCGCGCGGGCTGGCTCCCAGCCGAACCCTCGCGTCATGGCGCGTGGACGTGGCCAGCGTGACAGCGTGGTGCAGGGTGGCATCGGCGACGTGCACGGTGCGGGTCAGTTGCCGGATACCGGCGAGATCGCTGCTGCCCACCACCGGGCTCAGCGAATCCACGGTCGGTGTGACCAACTGGGACCGAACGATTTCCAGCTCTGTCGGCAGGTCGAGCTGACCGAGTCGGACGGTGACGGTGAACCGGTCCAGTTGGGCTTCCGGCAGGTGAAAAGTGCCGTGGTGTTCCACCGGGTTCTGGGTGGCGATCAGGAAGAAAGGGTCCGGCAACGGGTACCGGGACCCGTCGACGGTGACGGCGTGTTCGTCCATCGCTTCGAGCAAAGCGGATTGGGTGCGCGCGGACGTGCGGTTCAGCTCGTCCACCAGGACGACGTTGGCGAACACCGGCCCGGGCAGAAACCGGAAGGCGCCCGCACCACCCAGCGTCCCCTCCCAGACCGAGGCACCGGTGATGTCGGCCGGCAGCAGGTCGGCCGTCGCCTGGATCCGGCTGAAGTCCCCGCCGATACTGCGGGCGAACGCGCGCGCCAGCGTCGTCTTGCCGCTGCCGGGCACGTCCTCGATCAGCGCGTGACCGCCACTGAACAGCGCACAGCCCAGCATCCGCACCGCGTGTCCACGGCCGCGGATCACCGATTCCACCGACCGCAGCACCGATGTGGCGGCATCGTGTGCCTGACCGAAGGACATGGGTGTCACCTTGAGGGCATCGGCAAGCCGCTCGGCTCGATTGAGCCGGTCCCATCCTGGCGGAGCAATCCTCGCGGGCTACCGTGGGGCCGGACCCACCATCGATTCCGGGCAAGGTCGCGCTGGCTCCGGAGGGGGACCGGCCGAGGAGGTTTGTCCGGTGGCTGGGTGCCGCCGATGGATGCCCAGGGCGCTCACCTGCCCAACGCCTTTCAGGAACCGGTACAGACCAGGATCCCAATAACATTTAGCCACAAAAACTCTCGGCTCGGCTCACGTGAGCTCAATTCGTGCACAAGGAGATTGGCGCACGGCGATCAGCGAAACTGCCTGCTGTGTGTTGGAATACGCGCAGCTGGGCTTGGGGTGACGGCTCGCTGCCTGCCTGGGTGATCGGTTACTGAGGCGGGGCGTGTCTGCGTGTTCCCAGAAACCGCGCCGGCAACACGCCGGCCACCGGGGCTTCAGTGGTAGCCCTGGCGGGCTACCCGAAAAGTCAAAGTGTGATGCAGGTCACAATTATGGGGGAGGCGTAATCGGTTCGGTGTATGAGGCGTGGCGTAGCATCGTGCCAGTCATGCTGCGAGGAGTAAGGAGGCTCTGGTGAGCAAGCCGTTGGCCAAATACGATCCGTTCGGGTGGGGCGTCGCGACGCGCGGCGCAGGAAAACGAGCGGCCGGCAGACCGGCAGAAGTCGCCTCGGCGGCCGGTAAGCTGGTTACCGCATTGGCGCAGATTCCGGTCGCGGCCGCCGGAGTCGCTACCGGTGTGCGGTCGGATCAGCCACCGGTCCCGATTCCGGACCGGGACCGGCGATTCGCGGACCCGGCCTGGGAGGACAACGCAATCTATTGGGGGTTGCGTCAGTACTACCTGGCATGGTGCCGTTTCATCGACGAAATGGTGGAAGCAGGCAGCGGTGGTGGCACGATCGAGGACCAGAAGAACGAGTTGCTGTTCTCGCTGATCAAGGACGGGCTGGCGCCCACCAATTTTCCGTTGACCAACCCGGACGTGCTCATCACCGCGTTCCGCACCGGCGGGCGCAGTCTGCTGGGTGGGGTATCGATGGCCACACACGACCTCATCCACAACAACGGCCGCCCCATGAAGGTCGACCGGTCCAAGTTCGAACTGGGCAAGGACCTTGCGGTCACCCCCGGGAAGGTGATCTACCGCAACGAGATGATGGAGCTGATCCAGTACGCGCCGCAGACCGAAGAGGTGCATGCGGTACCGCTGCTGGCCTCACCCGCGTGGATCAACAAGTACTACGTGATGGATCTGGCCCCCGGCCGCAGTTTCTTCGAGTGGGCTATCAAGAACAAGCGCACCCTCTTCACGATCTCTTACCGCAACCCGGACGAGTCCATGCAGGACGTGACGATGGACGACTATGCGGAGCACGGGCCGCTGAAGGCGATCGAGGTGATCAAGGAGATCACCGGGTCCGACAAGGTGGATATCGTCGGCCTGTGCCTGGGCGGGGCGTTGACCGCGATGACGGCCGCCTATCTGAGCCAGGAATCCGACGTGCTGGGTACCGTCACCATTACCAACACATTGTTGGACTATAGCTCGCCCGGTATCTTGGGCACCCTGACGGATCCGCAGTCGCTGGACAACGTGGACGCCAAGATGCGTGACGACGGCGGGTTCCTCAATGGCCGCGACATGGCGGTGACGTTCGACTTGTTGCGGGCCAATGACCTCATCTTCAACTATGTGGTTTCTCGCTGGATGAAGGGCGAAGCGCCCAACCAGTTCGACATCCTGGCCTGGAACGACGATTCTACGAACATGCCGGCCGCCATGCACTCGGCATACCTGCGTAGCCTGTACCAGAACAATGAGCTGGCCAAGGGCGAGTATGTGCTGAAGGGGCGGAAGCTCAACCTGGGCGATATCAAGAACGACGCCTACGTGGTCGGCGCGATCAACGACCACATCGTCCCATGGGAAGCCTCCTATCGCAGTGCGGCGTTGCTCGGCGGCAAAGTGCGATACGCGCTCAGTTCGGGTGGGCACATCGCCGGCATCGTGAATCCGCCGAACCCGAAAGCCTGGTACGAGGCCAACGAGGACCCGAGCTACTTCCCGGATGACCCGAAGACATGGGCGGACAACGTGCCGCGGCACAAGGGATCCTGGTGGGAAGACTGGGCCAAGTGGTCTTCCGAGCGGGCAGGGGAACTGGTCAAGCCACCGAAGATGGGCAGCCGCAAGTACAAGCCGCTGGAGGACGCACCGGGAACGTACGTTCTCGCCCAGGTGTGATCCGTTTATCCCCGGCCGGAAGGTGCCGGCCGGGGTACTCGGGTTCGGTTCATCGGACCCTTGGGGTCCGGCCCGTACCTGTTGGCGCCGAACGTGCCCGGAAGGCACATCGCCACGATGATCGCGGCGGCACCGCCCACCGGCACCAGCAGAATCAGCAACCACCAGCCGCTGCGGTTGAGGTCGTGCAGGCGGCGCACGGTCGCGGCGAGGGACGGCACGATGACGGCGAGCCCCGCCAGCACCGGCACCGCGTAACCGGGCGCCCCGAAACGGGAACTGAGCACCGTCAAGATTGTCATGGTGGCGGCGAGCGGACCTACCGCCGTCCAGTACGGCGCGCGGGCGAGGCGGCCGCGGCCGCTGGCTTGCCGGGCCACGAATGCTCGTGCGCTCGCGAGCCTTGGACCGGCAGTCGGCTCCGGCCGCGTCCGGTGCACGGCGTGGCCCGCCACCACCTTCATGAAGCCCCCTGACCGGCACCGCTACGGCCGGGCTACCCGGTGCACCGGCCAATGCTGTGCGTCGGCTTGCCCACCGGCGAACCTGACTCGGCGGGTATCCGGTTGCGCCGGACAGGGGACACCGGCGTGGGAAACGCGCGACGGGCGGTGCCTACGCCAGTGGCACCGCCCGGCGGTGGTCCTGCTTGCGTTGTCGTAGCCCGTGCAGGACCGAGACCAGCACGGCCAGGCTCACCGCCGGCAACACGAAGACCACCATCATCCGGGTGAAGCCGGTCAACGCGTGATGGTTCGTCGCGGCGAGCACGATGTAGGCCAGGTAGGCCGCGTACAAGCCGACGAAGACCGCCCCCTCCCATCGCTGCACCGACAGACCCGTGATGGCCACCGGCATCAGCAACACCGCCGAGACGATCACTGCGGGCAGGTCGAACGCGGTCGCCGCCGCCGTTACCGCAAGCCCGTCCGGGGACAGGATCGCCGGCACTCCGAGGACCAGCCCGATGTTGGCGATGTTGGAGCCGACGGCGTTGCCGACGGCCATGTCCCGGTCGCCTTGGCGCACCGCGCTGATGGCCGCGGCCAGTTCCGGTAACGATGTCCCGACCGCGACCACTGTCAGGCCGATGACCAGGCTGCTCAGTCCTAGCGCGGTGGCGATGCCGACCGCGCCGTCCACCAGCAACCGGGCGCCGCCCACGAGGACCGCGACGCCGGCCACCAGCGCGAGCAGCGCCTGCCACACCGGCAGCAGGGTCACCTCCTCCACGGGTGCTGCCTCAGGGTCGCGACGGCCGAGGACGACAGTCCTCGTGGTGTGGGCGGCCATCACCGCCAACAGCACCGCCCCGTCGGTGGTGCTGAGCCCGCCGTCGCGGGCCAGCAGCAACAACAGCACCGAGACCGCCACCATGACAGGCAGATCCAGCCGCACCAGCTGCCGTTTGACGGTGAGGGGGACGATGAGTGCGGCCACGCCCAGGATCAGCAACACATTGGCGACATTGGACCCGGCGATGTTCCCGACGGCAAGGTCGGGTTCCCCGCGCAGCGCCGCGTCCACCGATACGGCCAGTTCCGGGGTGGACGTGGCCAGCGACACGATGGTCAGGCCCACGACGAGGGATGAGATTCCCGCCCGGCGAGCCAGTGTTCCCGCGGCACGGACCAGCGCCTCCGCACCCGCGACCAGCAGGATCAGGCCGCCGATGACGGCCCCCACGTCGACAAGGCTCATGGCGCGTTAGACTAGCTGGCTGATCTGGCCTTGCGGCCGCCTAAGCCTTGCCACCTGAGGAGCGTTTTCGTTGAAGAGTGCCGTGGAGACCCTGAACCCCACGCGGGTGAAGTTGACCGTGGAGGTTCCGTTCGCCGAACTCAAGCCTCAGATGGACGCCGCCTACGCCGCGATCGCCAAACAGATCAGCGTGCCCGGTTTCCGCAAGGGCAAGGTGCCGGCGCGAATCATCGATCAGCGCGTCGGCCGGGCCACCGTGGTGGCCGAGGCGATGAACGACGCCATCCCGCAGTACTACCGCAACGCTGCCATCGAGAACCGGATCCGGCCGCTGGGCCAGCCGGAGATCGAGGTAACCGACGTACCCACCGAAGGGGAGTCCGAACTCAAGTTCGCCGCCGAAGTGGACGTCGCCCCTGAGTTGGAGCTGCCGGACTTCACCACCCTTGCGGTCACCGTCGACGCGCTGGAGGTCAGCGAGGAAGACGTGGATGCCAGGTTGGCGGACATGCGTACCCGGTTCGGCACGTTGAGCGGGGTCGATCGCCCGGTGGCCGACGGGGACTTCCTGAACATGGACCTGCTCGCGCAGATCGACGGGGCCGAGATCGACACCGCCAAGGGAATCTCCTACGAGGTGGGCTCCGGCAACATGCTCGACGGCCTGGACGAGGCCGTCACCGGTGCCGCGGCCGGGGACACGGTCACCTTCACCGCCCCCTTGGTCGGCGGTGAGCACGCCGGCGAGGACGCGGAACTGACGGTCACCGTCAATTCCGTCAAGGAACGTGTCCTGCCGGACCTGGACGACGAATTCGCGGAGCTGACTTCAGAATTCGACACGCTGGACGAGCTGCGCGAGGACGTCCGCCGGCAGGTGGAGGAGCAGAAGAAGTTCGAGCAAGGACTGCAGGCCCGGGACCGGGTGCTCGAGGCGTTGCTGGCCGCCACCGAGGTGCCGGTGCCGGAAGCCCTGGTAGAGGCCGAGGTCAAGATGCATCTGGAGCAGGACGACCGCGAGGACGACGAGCAGCACCGGGCCGAGGTGGCCGACAGCGCCCGCGAGGCCATTCGTTCCCAGTTGCTGCTGGACGCCATCGTCGACAAGCACGAGGTGCAGGTCGGGCAGTCTGAACTCACCGAGTACCTGATCGGCCAGGCTGCCAGCTACGGCATGGATCCGAACACGTTCGCCCAGCAACTGGCCCAGTCCGACCACATCCCCGCGGTGATCGGCGAGGTCGCCCGCCGCAAGGCCCTGGCAGTGGCGCTGGAGTCGGCCACCATCACCGACACCGAGGGCGCCACCATCGACCTGGACGACCTGGTTCCGCAGAACGAGGACGTCGAGGATCTGGACGAGGAGGACGTCGAAGCGGAGGAATCGGACGACGAGGAGCTGGTGGTGGACGCGGAGATCGTCGACGGCCAGCAGCAGGCCGACGCACACGGCGAGCCGGCATCGACGCAGCCGGCGTCGACCGAGCCAGAGGCGACGCCGGGGGCGTGAAGCCCGTGCGCTGGCAGCGAACATTGCCGCGCGCGGGAGGTACGGGCCGCGCACCGGCGTTAGTGTCTGAGGCACCCATCCGAGAACCGACCCCACGGGAGTGACCTGTGTCCGAGCGTGACATCGTGGCGCGTGGCGATCAGCCGGCCGCCAACATGGACGACCACATCTTCCAGCGGCTGTTGCGTGAGCGCATCATCTGGCTCGGCTCGGACGTGCGTGACGACAACGCCAACACCATCTGCGCGCAGATGCTGTTGCTGGCTGCGGAGGACCCGGACAAGGACATGTACCTCTACATCAACTCCCCCGGTGGGTCGGTGACGGCGGGCATGGCCATCTACGACACGATGCAATTCGTGAAGCCGGACGTAGCCACGGTGGCCATGGGTCTGGCGGCCTCGATGGGCCAGTTCTTGCTGTCCTCGGGAGCCAAGGGCAAGCGGTACGCCACGCCGCACGCCCGGATCATGATGCACCAGCCGTCCGGCGGGTTCGGCGGCACCGTTTCCGACATCCGCATCCAAGCCGAACTCATCATGAACATGAAGAAGACACTGAGCTCGCTGACGGCCGAGCAGACCGGCCAAACGTTGGAACAGATCGAGTTGGACAACGACCGGGACCGGTGGTTCACCGCCGACGAAGCCAAGGACTACGGCTTCATCGACCACGTGGTGACTCATTCCGCGGATGTCGCCGGCGGCGGGGGCACATCGTGATCGTCGATCCGCACCAGCCTCACCGTCCCGACGCCAAGGAGTTCCCGATGCAGTTGCCGCAGCCGAACCGGCCGTCCGCCACGGCGGGCTCGATGCCCAGTTCCCGCTACATCCTGCCGCAGTTCGAGGAGCGCACCCCGTACGGGTTCAAGCGGCAAGATCCGTACGCCAAGTTGTTCGAGGACCGGATCATCTTTCTGGGCGTGCAGGTCGACGACGCCTCCGCCGACGACATCATGGCCCAGATCCTGGTACTGGAGAGCCAGGACCCGGATCGCGACATCATCATGTACATCAACTCGCCCGGTGGCTCGTTCACCGCGCTGACGGCTATCTACGACACGATGCAATACGTGCGCTCGCACATCCAGACCGTCTGCCTGGGCCAGGCGGCCTCGGCCGCCGCGGTGTTGCTGGCGGCCGGCACCCCGGGTAAACGGATGGCGCTGCCGAACGCCCGGGTGCTCATTCACCAGCCGGCGCTCGGCCAAGGCGACTACGCTCAGGCCACCGACATCCAGATCCACGCCGACGAGGCGCTACGGATGCGGACCTGGCTGGAAGAAACCCTGTCCGAACACTCCAACCGCGACGTGGAACAGGTGCGTACCGACATCGAGCGCGACAAGATCCTCACTGCCGAGGCCGCGCTGGAGTACGGGCTGGTCGACCAGATTCTGCCCAGCCGCAAGGCGCCGCTGGAGAAGCTGGCCTAGCCAGTTCGGCGCAGTGACTGGACACGCCGTCGTGCTTCGGGGTGTCAAGAGCTCACCGGGTGTGCGAAGGTGTGAGGGTGAGGTTTTCGCCTCGCGATCGCGTCGACGGATGACGATGACAAGGAGACCTACGTGGCGAGGGTTGGAGACGGCTCGGATCTGCTGAAGTGCTCCTTCTGCGGGAAGAGCCAGAAAGAGGTCAAGAAGCTCATCGCCTCCACGGGTGTGTACATCTGCGACGAGTGCATCGACCTGTGTAACGAGATCATCGAGGAAGAACTGGCAGAGACCAGTGAACTCGGCCTCATCGATCTGCCCAAGCCACGGGAAACCTTCGACTTCCTCGAGGAGTACATCATCGGCCAGGACGCCGCCAAGCGGTCCCTGGCCGTCGCCGTGTACAACCACTACAAGCGCATCCAGGCCGGCGAGGGCCGGGCCAAAGGCACCGACACCGTCGAGATCGCCAAGTCCAACATCCTGCTGATCGGGCCCACCGGCTGCGGTAAGACCTACCTGGCGCAGACGCTGGCCAAGATGCTCAACGTGCCGTTCGCCATCGCCGATGCCACCGCCCTGACCGAGGCCGGGTACGTCGGCGAGGACGTCGAGAACATTCTGCTCAAGCTCATCCAGGCCGCCGACTACGACGTCAAGAAGGCGCAGACCGGGATCATCTACATCGACGAGGTCGACAAGATCGCGCGGAAGTCGGAGAACCCCTCGATCACCCGCGACGTCTCCGGCGAAGGCGTTCAGCAGGCGCTGCTGAAAATCCTGGAGGGCACCACCGCGTCGGTGCCACCGCAGGGGGGGCGCAAACATCCGCACCAGGAGTTCATCCAGATCGACACCACCAACGTCCTTTTCATCGTCGGTGGCGCCTTCGCCGGGCTGGAAGAGATCATCTCCTCACGGCTGGGCAAGAGCGGTATCGGATTCGGCGCCGAGCTGGCCGAGAAGATGACCGAAGACGACACCTACGCCTCGGTCCTGCCCGAGGACCTGATGAAGTTCGGCCTGATCCCGGAGTTCATCGGCCGGTTGCCGGTGATCACCACGGTGCGCAACCTGGACGAGGACGCGCTGGTGAAGATCCTCACCTTCCCGAAGAACGCCCTGGTGAAGCAGTACCAGCGGATGTTCGAACTGGACGGTGTGGAACTGGAGTTCACCGGCGAGGCCGTGCAGGCCATCGCTCAGCAGGCGATATCCCGCGGGACCGGGGCTCGCGGGCTGCGGGCGATCATGGAAGAGGTCCTGCTGCCGGTCATGTTCGACGTGCCCTCCCGCGAGGACGTGGAACGCGTTGTCATCGACAAGCGGGTGGTCACCGAACGACACGAACCGACGCTGGTCCTGCACAGCAAGCAGACCCGAAAGCGCGGCGAACGCCGCGACAAGACCGCCTGAGCGGTCCCGGTTACCTGGTCAGCTGCGACGCCGTGAGCCTGCCGATGGCCGGTCAGCGGCCGGCGGGTGTGTGGTTCTTGCGGTTCGGGTAGCTGCCCGTGCAGTTGTTACTCCTGACCGTCCTCGGCTACCTGCAGCGGGGACTCGTGCCGTGCCTGGTGCCTGGTGAGAACGACGTGCTTGCGCTGCTGGGCGACCCGCTCCGCTTCCTCCTCGGGCAACTTGGCGTTGAAGCTGAATGGCTGATCGATCGGTAGCGTTCCGAATCGCCCGGTCATCGTTGTCCTCCCCAGGTGGCTGTGCTGCCGTTGGCCTTGCTATCGATGGTGCGGGTTCGCATGTCCCCGGGCAACACTGAACGCGGTATCCGTCACACGGTTGGACGCCAAGCACCCGCGTATGGAGCAATATTGCCGAGGAGTACGGCTATGAGGGGGTTGGGGCAATGGCCTGGTTCGGCCCGCGCACGGCAGGCATTCTGGACAGCGGGATGTTGGCGCAGCGCAGTTCGACCACGTGTGGGGTCGCCAGCTTGATCGCGGCCTACCTGGTCATCCATGAGCCGGCTGCTGAGATCCCCGACGAACAGAAACTGGCCAGGCTGCAGCGTCAGGTTGCCGGTTGGCTGGCCGGTGGGCGCCGTGAGGTCGGATGGGTCTGGCCCTGGCCGCGCGCGCTGGGCACGTCGCCGTGGTCGCTGGCGGCGGGGATGCGGTTGGTTTCCGGTCGCGGTTACCGGGTGGTCTGGATCAGGCCCGGTCGTCGTGCCGATGAGGTGCTGCGCCGCGTGCGGGTGCACACCCGGGCAGGGTCTGTGGTGCCGATGTACGTGGGTAGCCGTTGGCTGCCGCGTCACGTGGTGCTGGCACTGCCGGTCACCGACGACCAGCCCGGCCTGAACGTGTTCGAACCCGGCCAGGGGCGGACCGTGGCCGTGGACCCGGACGCGTTCGCCGCAGGGTCGGCCCCGCTGGGTGGTTGGCGCCGGCTGTGGGCGGTGCTGTTGCCTCAGGACGGTAGGTCCGCATAGGTCTCCCGCAGCCGGGTTTTCTGCACCTTGCCCATGACGTTGCGCGGCAACTGGTCGGCGAACAGCACCGTCCGGGGTTGCTTGTACCGGGCCAGCCGGTCCCGCAGCGCGTCGGTCACGACCTGCTCGTTCAGCTGCGCACCCGGGCGCGGCACCACCACGGCCGTCACGGCTTCACCCAGGTCCGGGTGCGGCAGGCCGATGACGGCGCTCTCCAGGACACCGGGGACCTCGTCGATGAGCAGCTCGATCTCTTTGGGGTAGACGTTGTAGCCGCCGCTGATCACCAGGTCCTTGTCGCGTCCTACCAGCCACAGGTAACCGTCGTTGTCCAGGTGGCCCAGGTCGCCGGTCACGAAGAAGCCGTCCGCCCGGAACTCGGCGGCAGTTTTCTGCGGCAGCCGCCAGTAGCCGGCGAAGACGTTCGGCCCGCGCACCTCGACCATGCCGTTGTGCCCGTCCGGAACCGGTTCGCCGTTGACCGGGTCGCACACCCGGATCTCCACCCCGGGCAGCGGCTTGCCGACGGCACCGGGAACGCGCTGGCCGTCGTAGGGGTTGGTGGTGATCATCAGCGTCTCGCTCATCCCGTAGCGTTCCAGGATGGCGTGCCCGGTGCGTTCCTGGAAACGGCGGTGGTCCCGGGCCAGCAGGGGCGCGGAACCGCTGACGAACAGCCGCATCCGCGCCGTCGCTTCACGGGTCAGCCGGTCCGAGTCCAGCAACCGGGTGTAGAACGTCGGCACCCCCATCAGAACGGTGGCGGTCTTCATCAGGTCGATGACCCGGCCGGTGTCGAAACGTTCCAGCCACAACATGCTCGCCCCGGCCACGACGGACATGTTCACGGCCACGAACAGGCCGTGGGCGTGGAAGACCGGCAGCGCGTGGATCAGCCGGTCCTGGCCGGTGAAGCGCCAACTGTGGATCAGGGCGGCCGCGTTGGAGGCGAGGTTGCCGTGCGTGAGTAGGGCTCCTTTGGGCCGGCCGGTGGTCCCCGAGGTGTAGAGGATCGCCGCCGGATCATCGGTCGAAACAGTGGCGTGGGTTGTCTCGGGGGCAGGTTCGGCCGCGGCCGCCTGTTGCATGATGCTGCCGGTGCCGTCGGCTGCGAGGCCTTCTACGTGCAGCCCGTCGCGCGGTGCGTACCGGACGGCATCCGTTGGGCTGCAGACGAACAGCCGCGGGTCGGCATCGGCCAGGAAGAAGTCGATCTCGGCCTGGGTGTACTCCGGGTTCAGCGGCAGGTAGACCCCGCCCACCAGCAACGTGGCCAGCGGCCGCGAGGAAGTCCTGGTGGATCATCCGCGCCGGCTCAGCCGGGAACGGATTCCAGCTCGACGTCGCTGACCGACAGCTCCACACCGTCCTCGGCCAGTTCCAGCGTGCGCAACCGGCCGGTTGCCAGCAGGTCGCTCTGCGCGGCGCGGATACCGGCCAGCATCGACTCCGGCCCGCTGACCACGGCCCGCACCACGCCGGTGCGCTGGCTGACCTTGGCGGCCGACTTGGCGCCGCGGACACCGGCCAGGGCCGCCGCCACCGAACGCAGCACGGTGGTGTCGCCGTCGGTGGCCAATTCCTCGGTGCCCGGCCACCGGCTCCGGTGCACCGACCCCTCCTGGTACCAGGACCAGACCTCCTCGGTCACGTACGGCAGGATCGGCGCGAACAGTCGTAGTTGCACCGACAACGCCAGCGCGAGTGCGGCTTTCGCCGACTCAGCGGCGGCGCCCTCGCCGTAGGCGCGTTCCTTGACCAGTTCCAGGTAGTCGTCGCAGAACGACCAGAAGAACGACTCGGTGACCTCGAGGGCGCGGGAGTAATCGAAAGCCTCGAAGGCGGCCGTGGCGGCCTGGACCACCTCGGCCAGCCCGGCCAGCATCGAGCGGTCCAGCGGCTCGCTGACCCGTTCCAGGTCGGCGGTCCCGGCGTCGACCCCGAGCCCGAGCACGAACTTGGAAGCATTCAGGACCTTGATGGCCAGCCGTCGGCCGACCTTCATCTGGGTCTCGTCGAACGGGGAGTCGGTACCCGGACGGGCCATGGCAGCGCGCCAGCGCACCGCGTCGGCGCCGAACTTGTCCAGGATCTCGGTGGGCACCACCACGTTGCCCTTGGACTTGGACATCTTCTTGCGGTCCGGGTCCACCACGAATCCGGAGATGGTGGCGTGGCTCCACGGCACCGTGTCGTGCTCGAAGTGGGCGCGGACCACGGTGGCGAACAGCCAGGTCCGGATGATGTCGTGGGCCTGCGGGCGCACGTCCATCGGGAAGGTGCGCTGGAACAGGTCGTGGTCGCGTTCCCACCCGCAGGCGATCTGCGGGGACAGCGACGAGGTCGCCCAGGTGTCCATCACATCCGGGTCGGCGGTGAAACCGCCCGGCTTGTCGCGTTGTTCGTCCGAGTAACCGGGTGGCGCATCGGAGGAGGGGTCGACCGGCAGCGCCGACTCGGCGGCCAGGATCGCCTGGTCGTAGAGCGGCTCGCCGGCATCGTCGAGCGGGTACCACACCGGGAACGGCACGCCGAAGAACCGCTGCCGGCTGATCAGCCAGTCGCCGTTCAGCCCGGCCACCCAGTTCTCGTACCGGTGGCGCATGTACTCCGGCACCCAGGTGATCTGCCCGCCGCGGGCCACCAGGTCCGCTTGCAGGCCCTTCTCCTTGCCGCCGTTGCGGATGTACCACTGCCTGGAGGAGACGATTTCCAGTGGCTTGTCGCCCTTTTCGTAGAAGTTCGTCATCCGGCTGGTCGGCACCGGGTCGCCGTCCAGGTCGCCGGACTCCTGCAGTTGGGTGGCCACGATCTTCCGGGCGGTGAACGTGGTCTTGCCGGCGATGGCCTGGTACTGGGTCGCGCCGTCACCGGTTAGCCAGTCACCCGGGTCGGCGATGATCCGCCCGTCCCGGCCCACGATGGTGCGGTTGGGCAGCTGCAGTTCCCGCCACCACTGCACGTCGGTCAGGTCGCCGAAGGTGCAGCACATCGCGATGCCCGCACCCTTGTCCATCTCGGCCGCCGGGTGGGCCAGCACCGGTAGCTGCACCCCGTACAGCGGCGAGGTCACCGTGGTGCCGAACAGGCCGGTGTAACGGTCGTCCTCGGGATGGGCGATGAGCGCCACGCACGCGGCCAGCAACTCCGGGCGCGTCGTCTCGATGTACACCGGCCCGGACCCGTCGCTGCGGTGGAAGGCCACCCGGTGGTAGTCGCCCGGGTACTGTCTGGCCTCCAGTTCGGCTTGGGCCACCGCGGTCTGGAAGGTGACGTCCCACAGCCCCGGCGCCTCGGCGGAGTACGCCTCGCCGCGGGCCACGTTGCGCAGGAAGGCCCGCTGGCTGGTGGCGATGGATTCGCCGGAGATGGTGGTGTAGGTCTGGGTCCAGTCCACCGAGAGCCCGACGCGGCGCCACAGGTCCTCGAAGACCTTCTCGTCCTCGACCACCAGTTGTTCGCACAGCTCGATGAAGTTCTTCCTGCTGACCGGCAGCTGGCGTTTCGGGTCGGGCTTGGCCGGCGGGGTGAAGCCGGGGTCGTACGGCAGCGACGGGTCGCAGCGCACGCCGAAGTAGTTCTGCACCCGGCGCTCGGTGGGCAGGCCGTTGTCGTCCCAGCCCATGGGGTAGAAGACTTCTTTGCCGGTCATCCGCTGGTAGCGGGCCACGCAGTCGGTGTGGGTGTAGGAGAACACGTGCCCCACGTGCAGCGACCCGGACACGGTGGGTGGGGGAGTGTCGATGGAGAAGATCTGCTCGCGGGTCTTGGACCTGTCGAAAGTGTAGGTGCCCTGCTCCTGCCATACCTGCGTCCACTTGTCCTCGAGGCCGTCGACGGACGGCTTGCCGGGGATCGAGGGGGTGCGGTGGGTGGCGGGAGTGCTGGTCATGGTTGACATCTTCTCAGAGTCCGTGAGTGGGCTTCGACGGGTTTGCGTCCGGCCGCCGTACAATGACGTGGTGTTGACCGAGGTGCGGCTGACCGCTTTCAAATCCTTCAGGAAAGCTGTGCTGCCGTTGCACCGGGCAAGCATCCTCACCGGTCGCAACAGTAGTGGCAAGTCCAACGCGCTGGACGCCATCGAAGTGTTGTCTCGATTGGCGCGTGGGGATGACCTGGCCGAGGCGTTGGACGGTCGCGGGAGGACCCTGGTCCCGGTGCGCGGCAGAGCTGAGGGCTGCGCCCCGCACGGGACGGATCGGTTCGAGATCGGGTGCACGGTCCACAGCGACGGTGCTGACTATGTGTTCGACGTCGAGGTCCAAGTCCGACCGAGCTTGCGCATCGTCAAGGAACAACTGCGAGGGCCCGGCCGGGCGGTGAAGTCAGGTCGGTGGCATCAGGCGGTGGATTTGGTGTCGACCCGCCCCCCGCAGGATGGGGGCATCGGCCTTGAGACGGAGTATCACAACGGAAAGCGCGGGCTCAATCCATCAAGGCCCGTGCGGGACACCCGCCTGGCATCGCTTCAGATCGCAGATCAACTGGTGCCAACCAACTCTGCTGAACACGACGTCATCAACGGGGTGACACGAGTGATGCAGTCCCTCAAAGGGGTCTTTCATCTGGACCCTGTTCCGTCGCTCATGCGTGACTACTCGCCGGAACGGGACGCCGAACTGCGCCGGGACGGCCAGAACCTGTCATCGGCCCTGAAAGACCTGCAGGAGCGGGACCCGCAGGCCTTTGAACAGTTGGTCTCGGACACGAAAGAGATCGCCGACTCTGAGGTAGTCGGAATTGACTTCGAAACCTCTACTCTCGGCGACGTCATGATGACTCTGGTCGAGGATCACTTGCTGCTGGGAGAAGAACGAACGCCCGCGCGTGAGATGAGCGATGGGCTGCTGCGGTTTCTGGCGATCGCCACCGCGCTCACGGCGTCCGGGGAGTCACTGGATTTGGACACGGAGCACCCACAGGCGGGCGCCACTTCGGAGTCGGTGCTCCTTGTCCTGGAAGAGATCGAGAACGGTCTGCATCCCTCGCAAGCAGCTCGCGTTCTCGGCTTGCTGCAAAGGGCTACCGAGAGGGAGGGAACGAGTGTGTTGGTCACCACACACAGTCCTGCCCTTCTCGACGCCCTCGAGGGCAGTCTCAATGAGTCAGTCGTGGTGTGCTACCGGGATCTGGACACGGGGTGGTCGCATCTGCGCCCGCTGATCGAGCTCCCAGGGTACGCGCGTGCCATGGCGGAATTCACCCTCGGCGGGGCGATCAGCAACGGAAAATTGGTTGACGTCACCGAACCGGATCGGGATGCCGAGGATTTCAAGCGTCTTCTTGGCATCTGATGAACGTCACATTCATTGACACCAGCGTGCTCTTGAACGTTCTCGACGTGCCAGGCCGGAATCAGGACGCCGCCGCCGTCAAGAAAACTATGGGTGAAGTGATCGATTCCGGTGAATCACTCATCCTGCCCATCACTGCGGTTATCGAGACCGGGAATCACATTGCTCAGCTCGACAATGGTCAGTTGCGTCGGGAATTTGCCCAGAAACTTGAGCGCGTGCTGAGAGGAGTTGTCGCAGGAAATTCTCCTTGGGTCCTGCACGACATTGCCTGGAATTCCGAGTTCCTGGAGAAGCTTGTCGGTGGGGCTGGAACAGGCCAAGATTTCAGGAGCCTTCTGGAGCAAAAAGTTGGCGTGGGTGACCTGTGCATTCTGGCTGAATGCAACGCATATGCCAGTCGGGTCAAGACTGCCACTGTAAGGATCTGGACGTTGGACCGGGCACTGAGTAGCTGGGCGCCAGTCACGCATCCCGGTTACTAGGTCGTGCTGGGGTCCCAGGGGCGCGGAGGCACCGGTGGCAGGGAGACGCGCCGCAGCACATCACCGTCCAGATCGGTAGCCGTGAACGCCTCACCGCCGACCCCGGCACACCGTCGGCACAACGGACCCTGGAAGGTCTCGGTATAACCTTCCGGTGACACGCCTCGTTGACACGAGTCGAGTGTGAGCGCTTGGCCGCCTTGGTGAGTTACTCAACCAAGAACCAAGCAGCCGTCGCTGAGGGCAACCCCGATGGTGGCCGCATTGCAGAAAGGGGCTCTCCGCGACGCTATTGCCCTGTAAGGGTCAGAAGAGGTCCGGTACCGTCGGGCTTGTGTCGGATTCCAGTCTGTAGATGATGCGGTAGGCCGCGCCGGTCGGGTCGCTGACGGTAAACCGGGCGCCGCCGATGTTGTTGCCATGCAGTCTGGCAAGGTCGGGTTCTTGGTCGATGAGCTGGAGCCGCCCAGGCCGCGGTGAGCGGGACTCCTCGAACAGCGGACTGATCTCGGTCATGTGCGCATCGATCACTCTGCGAGTGTCGTAGACCGAAAAGTCCAGTTCTTCCACGCCGAGAGCGTACCGGGTAAAGGAGATGCTCTGGCTCAGCTCCTGATCCCAGTACGTGCTCACCTCGCCGGGCCAGTCGAGCTTGAAGAACAGAGTTGTCTCCTCGCCAGGCTCGAGTGCTTTGGAAAAATACAATCGAATGACCTGCACGAAGTTGGGCTGGATTCTGGTCTCGCTGCTGACTCGATTGCGTTCGGTTGTGTCGATCGAGTCAGCGCAAATGACCCCCAACCCGTCAAAACTGACTTTGTTCTCACCGCTTTCTTGATGGTCCAAGTGATATGTGGGATTCGACGACTCGTTGCGGACTGTCAGCCAGCGGTAGCTTCTGACACCATCCTGCAGAATGTTCATCACATCGATTCGCCGAACACGCAAGTAGCGATGAGCACGATCGACCCAGGCCGGATCCGCAGAGAGGCTGAGTCCCAAAGACAATCTGGTCTCGTCGTACTTCTTTCTCAACTTGTGAAAGTTGAAGCGAGCGACCACATCATTGTGGGCCAATCGCCGTGCTTCGGAATCCGACTTCTCGTCGAGGAGACCTTGTATTCTGAGGGCGAGCTCCTCGAAATGGTCTTCGACGTTAGGGAATGCGTCAATCCACTGACGAACGCCCACGTAGTACTGCCAACTCTCATTAGGCTCTATCTCGGAGATCTTAAATGGGATAATGATCACATGGTCGCTCTGGAAGGCGATGTTCGTTTCCGAGAGTACATTTTGGCTCGAGATACTGGCCGACGACATGACCAAGACCACGACGCGTGCGGAGTTAATAGCTTCGTAGATGTTCTTGGCGTATTCCATGCCTGGGACGACGTCCCGTGGCGCCATCCAGCATCGTATGTCGTGGCTTTCGAGGTGATCAAGAAGGGCTTCTGCAACTATCGTATCTGCTCGGCCGTAGCTGATGAAGACATCCTTAGCCGGCCCTTGCTCCACTATGTTATGGTTTTCACTGTTCCGCTCTTCCGCGTCGGGCATTCAGAACTCCTCTATAAACTCCTCGACTTCTTCACCAAGATGAGTGGCTCGGCCATGCGCGGTGAAACACGCCACCTCGTCCCCGACCTGGATCTCGCGTACGCATTTGGCCGATGGCCCCCCCACGTGCACGCTGTCCGCGTCTTGTGCCGTGAAAGATGCGCCGCACTCCGTATTGATACGCATGAATGTCCGTTTTTCGCGTTTGACCCTGCCCACGGTCACCGCGCGCATGCCCTCGAGAGAGATCACCGGCAGCTCCAGCCCTGGGCGAACTTCAGCCAGGTAACACGTTGACGTTGGGCTGGTAGAGACATACTGGTGTAGTGCGCCGGCGTTGACACGGAACTCTCGTTCCGGGTACGTCGCTGTGGCTCGGTGCTCGCCGAGAACGTGGACAAGACCACTTGCCGTGTTTCCGACTAGAACCCCCTCATCTGTCCCCAACTCGTCCACGAAGTCAATGGCAACCCGCAATCCTGTGCCGAAAGCAATGACTTCAGTGACTGGCGACATTATTAATTGAATTTTCACATTCAACTTCCCACCGCTGAATAGATTCCACCCGCGCTGGTAGCGAATCTAACACGTGTGCTGACAAGCAGGCAACGGTTCTGATCGTCCTTCAGCGCCTCTACGAGGTAGCTTCGGGTCTTCCTGCAGTATTTCGGCGAGGTAGTTTCGGGGTCGTTGGACCAGACCTGGGGTGTCACGTGTCGTTGGTGGGGCTGAGGTGAGACTCTTGCGAGGCTGGGGGTTTTCACACTGCTCAGCGGGGCCTCACCTCCAGCCCGGAGGACGACACGGAGATCCCCGACTTGCCCGACTCGGGCACCGTGCTGATCGGGCCGGACGCCTGATCCGCCATTGACCGATACCGCGGCTGGCGTTCGGGTGAGCCGGGTTGGCCACCGCATGTCCGGCTTTGGGTGCGATGAGCAGGTGCACCGGGGTGTCGGCGCGTCGCAACGTGAACACTGCCTCGGGCGACGTCACCCTTTCCTCGGTAGCGACTGCAGGAGCGTCGTTGAGCCGCCGATATCCCCACGGTGAGCAGCAACACCGTCATCGAACTCGCGCGCGACAGTGGCCGCCCGGCAGCCTCCTCGATCGGCATACCGGCCCAGCGTGGCGCGGTGCCCTCCGTGCCACGCAAGTCTGCTCCGCCGCCGGCTTCGGCGGATGCGCGCGTGGCCGAGGCCATGTCGCGGTTCCTGCTGGACCGCCCCACCCCGTATGTCGACGCGTTGAGCGTGCAGCTCATTCAGCGCACGCTGTGGCGGCGCGCGTAGGCTGGCCTCCGGCTGGGATCGCGGGTGCCCGCCGGTATCACGCCTGCTGCCTGGTCCGGGGCGAGCTGAACAGCATCCCGGACGACCCCGAAACGGTGTCAGTCCACATTTCTGGTCCTACGACCGACGTTTCTGGTGCTCCGACCCGCGTTCCTGGGGCTACGACATGTTGTGCCGCAGGTAGGCAGGCTCGCGCCAGCCGAGAATCGCCTCCACCATCCGCGCCGCCTGCACGGCCGGCGCCACATTGTGCATGCGTACCATGCGGGCACCGCGGGCGAAGCAGAACGTCGCGGCCGCCAGCGAGCCCGCCAGGCGCTGATCCTTGGGCAGATCCAGCGTTTCGCCGATGAAGTTCTTGTTGCTCACGGCAGCCAGAGTGGGATACCCGAGCGCGGCCACCTCGTCCAGCCTGCGGGTGAGCTCGAGGCTGTGCCGGGTGTTCTTGTTCAGGTCATGCCCCGGGTCCACAATGATCTGCTCGTCCCGCACCCCGGCGTCTTTCGCCGCCTGCACCCGGGCGGTGAGGAACTCGACGACGTCGCCTGTCACGTCGTCGTAGCGGGGCACGGGGTAGTGGGTGTGTGGCCGTGCCAGAGCATGGGTGATCACCAGCCCCACGCCGGCCTCCGCTGCCAACGCCGCCATCCGGGGGTCGGCCAACCCGCTCACGTCGTTGATGAGCGTGGCACCGTGCTCGACGGCTGCGGCCGCAACGCCGACCCGCCAGGTGTCCACGGATACGATCACCTCGAGGCGGGCGGTCTCGGCCACCACATCGATGATCCGGCGTTTCTCTTCCGCTTCACCGCGGTCAGGAGTGTCGGGGGAGAAGGCGAGCCCGCCGATGTCCACCACGTCGGCCCCCGCCACGACCGCTGCGGCGGCCGCGGCCACGGCCTGGTCGGTTCGCGCCGTCACCCCGCCGTCGTAGAACGAATCTGGGGTGCAGTTGACGATGCCCATCACCGCGAGCCGGCGAGTGAGGTCGAGGCCGTACCGGGGCATCTGACGGGCATTCGCCATCAGGCCGTCACGTCTTCCTGGCGCACGACACGGGTCATTGTCCGAAGGGTCGCGAGAATCCGCTTGGTAGGCCCATTGCTCAGCCGTTGACCTGGTTTCGCCAGGCGATCAGGTCGCGCACCGGTGCCGGGTCGTAGTCCGGCCCGTTCACCCCTACGGTGATCAGCCTGGTGCCCACCTCGTACAGGGATTGCGCCTTTTCGGCGATCGTCCGCCGGGCCTCGACTCCGGCGGAGCGTTCGATATCAGCGGGGTCGCGGCCCACCTCGGCACACCAGGAGTCGAGTACCTCGTGCTTGTGCTTGATGGTGGCCGCGTCGCCGAAACCGTGCCAGATGTCGGCGTGCTCCGCCGTGATCCGCAGTGTCTTCTTCTCTCCGCCCCCGCCGATCATGATCGGTAGTTGCCCGAACGGTGGTGGGTTCAGCTTGCCCAGCCGCTCTCGTAGGAGCGGCAGATCCCGGGCCAGATCGTCGAGCCGGCTGCCCACGGTCCCGAACTCGTAGCCGTACTCGGTGTAGTCACGTTCGAACCATCCCGAACCGATGCCCAGAATGAGCCGCCCGTCGCTGATGTGGTCCACCGTGCGGGCCATGTCGGCGAGCAATTGCGGGTTTCGGTAGGAGTTGCAGGTGACAAGGGCGCCGATCTGCACGCATTCGGTGGCCTCGGCCCAGGCACCGAGCATCGTCCAACACTCGAAATGGGCACCGTCCGGCGGCCCGTACAACGGATAGAAATGGTCCCAGTTGAACAAGATGTCGACGCCGATCTCCTCCATCTGGGCGCAGGCGCGGCGGATGTCGGCGTAGCTGGCATGTTGCTGCTGTAGTTGGACTCCCACACGGGCGGGACGCTGTGATGCGGTCATGACAGCAGTTAATCAAACCCCGAAACCGAATACGTTTGACCCTCACGTGGCGTGAGGCACCACGATGGCGGACGTGACGAAGACCAGAGCTGACGACGTGTCGTTGACCGTCGGACAGGTGGCCGCGCAGTTCGGTGTCACGGTGCGCACCCTGCACCACTACGACGACATCGGCCTGCTCGTGCCCGGCGACCGCAGCGGTGCCGGGTACCGGCTGTACAGCCGAAGCGATGTCACGCGACTGGCCGAGATCGTTGCTCTACGCCGGCTCGGGCTGTCCTTGACGCAGGTGGAGGTTGCCCTGAACGACCCGCAACAGCGGGGCACGTTGCTGTGGGCCAGACGGGCCGAGGTCACATCACATATCCAGCGGCTGCACCGGCTGGTGGATGCCATCGATCGAACACTGGAGGTTGATATGTCAAGCCGTCCGGCAACCACGCAGGAGCTTCGCGAGATCTTTGGCGAAGGCTTCGACGAGTCCTACCACGACGAAGCGCGGCAACGCTGGGGCGAGACCGACGAATGGAAGCAGTCCCAGCAACGGACCGCGCGCTACACCAAGGACGACTGGGAGCAGATCAAGGCGGAAACCGAGGCGATCAATGCCGACTTCGTCGCCGCGTTGGCCGACGGTGCGCCCGCTGGGTCCGAACGGGCCATGGACGTTGCGCAGCGGCATCGCGCCCAGATCCACGAGCGGTTCTACGACGTGGACGCCGATATGCATCGCTGTCTGGCTGACATGTATGTGAGTGACCCACGGTTCACCCGGACGTACGAGGACCTGGCACCGGGGCTGGCGCAATACGTACACGACGCCATCCACGCCAACGCCGACCGTACTGCCCCGAATCGGGGGACCTCGTAGGGCCGGGCAGGGCGGTTTACGGGGATGGGGGACAGCCCGCAACCAGGGGCCGATATATTCATCCGTGGCTCCTGCGGTTGCGGGGCCTGTCCCTGACTCCCATGAACGAGGATGTGTGTGAACGTGCCCTGGCAGCCCAACGGGCCACCATCGGTGGCCTCTCGCAGAGCCGCCAAGAGCGGACCACGCAGGGTCCCTCGTCCGCTGCTCGTGCCATTGACCGCCCTGCTGCTGCTCCTGAGCGGTTGTGCGGGATCGACCTCTGCCGAGACCGGCGAGCATCAGATCGGCGGTGAGGCCAACCTGCAACTGCCGGACCTGTCCGCGGTCTCGTTCACCGGCGGGTTGAGCGGTACGCTGCTGTTGGGTGTCGGGATGTTGATCTGCTTGTTCGGGCTCGGGTTCGGTGTGATGACGTACTCCACGCTCAACCGGATGCCGGTGCACCAATCGATGTGGGAAATCTCCGAGCTGATTTACACCACGTGCAAGGCCTACCTGCTACAGCAGGGACGGTTCCTGCTGCTGCTGTGGGGATTCATCGCGGTCGTCATCGTCGCCTACTACAAGTTCCTGGTCGACTTCTCGTGGGGCCGGGTGGCCGTTGTCATCTTGTTCAGCCTCATCGGCATGGCGGGCTCGTACGGAGTGGCTTGGTACGGCATCCGGGTCAACACGCTGGCCAATTCCCGGGCCGCTTTCGCCTCGTTGGAAGGCAAGCCCTACCCGGTGCACGCCATCCCCATGCGATCCGGCATGTCGGTGGGCATGGTGCTCATCTCCGTCGAACTGTTCATGATGTTGTTCATCATGTTGTTCCTGCCCGGCGAGATCGCCGGGGCGTGCTTCATCGGCTTCGCCATCGGGGAGTCGCTCGGCGCCTCCGTGCTGCGCATCGCCGGTGGCATCTTCACCAAGATCGCCGACATCGGCTCCGACCTGATGAAGATCGTGTTCAAGATCAAGGAGGACGACGCCCGCAACCCCGGTGTCATCGCCGACTGCACCGGCGACAACGCCGGCGACTCCGTCGGGCCCTCGGCCGACGGCTTCGAGACCTACGGCGTCACCGGTGTCGCGCTGGTCACCTTCATCCTGCTCGGTGTGCAGGATACCGACCTGCAGGTCACCCTGCTGGTGTGGATCTTCGTGATCCGCGCCGTCATGCTCATCGCCTCGGCACTGTCCTACCTGGTCAACGACATCGTGACCAGGCGGCAGTGGGCCGGCCGGACCAGAGTCGATTTCGAGTCGCCACTGACCAACCTGGTCTGGCTCACCTCGATCGTCTGCATCGCCTTCACCTTCGGTATGTCGGCCTTGTTGCTCGCCGACCTGCCCAACGGGCTGTGGTGGAAGCTGTCGGTCATCGTCACCTGCGGCACCCTCGCCGGCGCGCTGATTCCCGAGCTGGTGAAGGTGTTCACCTCCACCAACTCCGGCCACGTGCGTGAGGTGGTGAAATCCTCCCGGCAGGGCGGGTCATCGCTGAACATCCTGTCCGGCCTGGTCGCGGGCAACATCTCCGGCTTCTGGCTGGGCGCGGCGATCGTGGGACTGATGGGAACCGCCTACGGCATCAGCACCACCGGCATGGACCAACTCATGCTCGCTCCTGCCGTGTTCGCCTTCGGCCTGGTGGCCTTCGGCTTCTTGGGCATGGGCCCGATCACGATCGCGGTGGACTCCTACGGGCCGGTCACCGACAACGCGCAGTCGGTGTACGAGCTGTCGGTGATCGAGGAGATCGACGGCATCGGTGAGGAGATCCAGCGCACCTACGGGTTCACCCCCCAATGGGAGCACGCCAAACAGATGCTGGAAGAGAACGACGGGGCCGGAAACACGTTCAAGGCCACCGCCAAGCCGGTGCTCATCGGTACCGCCGTCGTCGGCGCGACGACGATGATCTTCTCCATCATCATGGGCCTGACCGCGGGCCTGACCGAGGGCATGGAGAACCTGTCGTTGCTGCATCCCCCCTTCCTGCTCGGCCTGATCACCGGTGGTGCCGTGATCTTCTGGTTCACCGGGGCGTCGATCCAGGCGGTGACCACCGGCTCCTACCGTGCGGTCGAGTTCATCAAGGACAACATCAAGCTGGACGGGGTGTCGAAGGCCTCCACCGAGGACTCCCGGCGCGTCGTGGAGATCTGCACCCTGTACGCCCAGCGCGGCATGCTCAACATGTTCCTCGCCGTGTTCTTCGTGACCCTGGCGTTCGCATTCGTCGAGCCGTATTTCTTCATCGGCTACCTGGTCTCGATCGCCATCTTCGGCCTGTACCAGGCCATCTTCATGGCGAACGCGGGTGGGGCCTGGGACAACGCCAAGAAGATCGTCGAGGTGGACCTCCACGCCAAAGGTACTCCGTTGCACGACGCCACCATCGTGGGCGACACCGTCGGCGACCCGTACAAAGACACCTCATCGGTGGCACTCAACCCGGTGATCAAGTTCACCACGTTGTTCGGCCTGCTGGCGGTGGAACTGGCGGTCAGCCTCCGCCACCAAGGGTTCGACGGTTGGATCTATGCCTTCGCCGCCGTGTTCTTCGTCGTCGCCGCGGCGTTCGTCTGGCGGTCGTTCTACGGCATGCGCATTCCCGGGGCCGTGGACGAAGAAGCGGGCTCGCCGCAGCAGCGCGTCGAGCGACGGTCCACCCCGCCTGCACCACCCGGTGAACTGACGCCGCAGCGTTCGAGTGACACAACAAGCCAGAAAGCGCGTGCCCACTGGGAGAAAGGACCACAATGAGGGTCGCGATCAAGTACGGGTTAAAACTCAACCAGCCGCTCGTCAACGAGCACGGGGATATCGCCGGCCATGAGGCAGGGCCGGTCTTGGTGCGGCGCATGCTGCGCTTGTTCGAGCCGGCGATCCTTATCGGTCCGACTACTCAGCGCTGCAACGGGTTCGACATGATGCCGCTGGAATCGCTGGACGCCAACGACACCCTGGTGATCAACATGGACGTCATCGACTCCACCGGAATCTGGGGCGTGCTGCACGCGACGGCCCCGGAACCGAAACTGATGAACTTCGTTTGGTGGTCGGCCCGGGAGAACTACCACCACCGTGTCAACAAGACCCTGCTGGGACTGACCTTCGCCCTGTTCCCGACCTTCGCGAACTCCGAGCGTACCGCCAGTGAGATCCGCGAGATCATGCACATGTGGACCAACGAGTACAACGTCAAGCAGGCCAAACTCGCGTGGTCGAACCTCGGCGTGCACGTCGAGCGCGTGCAACCGCGCCGCGAACCGGAGATCCCGGTGGTGCTGTACCCCGCCATCTACGTGCACGAGCGCAAACAGCCGTGGCAGTTCATCGATGTCGTGGAAAAGGTGCAGCAGCAGACCGAGATCAGGGTTCACATGCGGCTGCACGAGTCGCACCTGGCCAGTGAGCCGGCGATGCACATGTCCGCGCACAAGAAGTGGGCCTGGGTCGGGCCCCTGCGGACCCGCAAGGACTACTGGGGAGCGCTCGCCGAGACCACCGC
>PDWJ01002989.1_pt1 | contig 26412 bp, 24 predicted proteins | sample 1430881 | NCBI WGS metagenome assembly PDWJ01 (sample SAMN01162460, study PRJNA174530) | Oral metagenome, whole genome shotgun sequencing project. | biome: Marine environment; feature: Marine mammal; material: Swab sample of the gingival sulcus; isolation source: swab sample of gingival sulcus...
AGAAGTTCACCTGGGGCAGCTGCAGCCGCTCGGCGGTGGTGTCGAGCCCAGCCCCCAGGTTCACCACGTTGCAGCGCTCATGCTGGGCGCAGAACTCCCGGGTGAGCTGATCCAGGTTCCAGTGCCGGGCCGCCGGGGCGACGAGGCTGTATTCCGGTGAGCGCTTGCGCACGCTGCGGTTTGGGATGTGCGGCTCCAGCTCCAACGCCTTCGCGTCATAGAAATAGTCGGGGAACTTCTTCGATACGTAGATTCGGCCTTCTAACGGAATGAACAAGGTATCTGCCACGCCTTGAAACTCGCCCACAGCCCGCCTCCATCACGCTTCCACTAAGCAATCGTAGTACCGGCGGCCACCGGCGGATAGCCCCTCTCCGCAGCCCCGAAGGGAGATTAATTGATTTGTTATGCCACCCCGGTTGACAAGCCCGTTGGTGACACTGCTAATTGTTAAGGGTGAGCAGTATCCTGAAGCGTTTCGTTGGCATCATAACTATTGTTTCGTTGACGGGGTTGATGTCCGTCGGCTGCGCTAACCAGGATCAGGCGGCCGAAACCGCCTCGCCCGCCGTGGAGTCGGTGGCACCAACCGCGACCCCCACCCCCGCGCCGACGGCCACCCCGACGCCCACCCCGGTGCCTTCGCCGACGCCGACACCTGCGCCGACGGCCACTCCGACGCCGACCGCGACGCCGACCCCCGAGGCGAAGCCCAGCAGCGAGGAGTCTGAGAAGCCGGAGACTGACCCTAACATTGAGAACATCACCACTGGCCAGCCGACGTTCATCCCGCGCGGCGAGGTGGACTGCTCGGCGGTGAAGTGCGTGGCGCTGACCTTCGATGACGGCCCCAGCGGATCGGAAACTCCCAGGCTGCTAGACATGCTTAAAGCCGAAAACGTACGGGCGACGTTCTTCGTGCTGGGCCAGCAAGTGAAGTCGTTCCCGGAGATCACCGCGCGCATCGCCCGCGAGGGCCACGAGATCGGCAACCATAGCTGGAGCCACCCGAACCTGCGGAAGCTGAGCACCGAGAAGGCGACCGCCCAGCTGCGCGATACGAACGAACTCGTCAAGAAGGTAGCCGGGGTGGCCCCGGTGCTGTCGCGGCCGCCTTACGGTGCCACGAATGACCGGATCCGTAAGATCCAGCGGTCGCTCGGGCTGTCGCAGACAATGTGGACCGTCGACACCCTGGACTGGAAGCATCACGATCCAGCGCAGAGCCTCGCGTACGTGAAGCAGCAGGTCGGCTCTGGCGGCATCATCTTGATGCACGACATCCACACCACCAGCGTCGACGCCGTGCCGGACATCATTGCCTGGCTGCGCTCGCAGGGCTACGTGTTCGTGACGGTTAGCGAGCTGTAACTCCCGCCAGCCGGGGCGCTGCGTCGGGCGGCGGTTGCGCCGCCAGCTATCCTTGGGCTGTGACTACCAAGATTTTTCGCCTGATTGCAGTGGTGGTTGTTGCCGCCCTTTCCCTGACGTCGTGTTCTGGCGGGCAGGGCACCGCCGAGAACGGCGCACAAGTTTCGGTTGATGCGTTCGCCGCCCAGATTGACGGCGGCGCGGTGGTGCTGGATGTGCGCACGCCCGAGGAGTTCGCCGAGGGGCATCTGGCGAACGCGATCAACATTGATGTGACGGCTGCCGGGTTTGCCGACGGCGTCGCGAGCTTGGATCCGAAGGCTTCCTACGCTGTCTACTGCCGTTCGGGCAACCGCTCCCGCACCGCTGTGGAATACCTGGTGAAGCAGGGCTTTGAGAACGTCGTTGACCTTTCCGGCGGCATCAAGGCTTGGACGGGCGCAGGTAAGGAAGTCGTCAACTAGGAAACCCCTAGGACGGGGTGAACCCGCCCATGCTTTGCTCCCATTGCCGGTGCAGGGACGCGAAATGACCCGAGCCTGCGTCGATGAGTTCCAGCGGCGGGCCGTCCTCGCTGATCTGCCCGTCGTCCACGACCAGCACCCGGTCGGCAATGGCGACGGTCGACAGCCGGTGCGCGATGATGATGGCGGTTCGGCCGCGCAGCAGGGTTTGTAGCCCACGCTGCACCAGTCGTTCGCTGGGCAGATCCAGGGAGCTGGTGGCTTCGTCGAGAATCAGCACCTGCGGGTCGGCGAGGAAGGCTCGGGCGAAGCTGACGAGTTGGCGTTGCCCGGATGAGAGCCGGCCGCCCCGGGAGCGCACATCGGTCTCGTAGCCGTCAGGCAGGGCACGGATGAAGCCGTCGGCCCCCACGCTCAGGGCGGCCCGCTCGATGTCCTCGCGACTCGCGCCGGGACGCCCTAGCCCGATATTGGCCGCCACGGTTCCCGAAAACAGGTATGACTCCTGCGTGACCATCACGACGGCCCGGCGCAGGTCGGCGTCGGCGATGTTGCGCAAGTCGTTGCCGTCCAGCCGTACCTGGCCGCTATCCGGGTCCATGAGCCTGGCCATGAGCTTGACCAGCGTCGTCTTTCCCGCGCCGGTGCTGCCGACGATCGCCACCACCTGACCGGCCGGAATATCGAGGTTGATCTCGCCCAGCCGGAACGCGCTGCCACCATAGCCGAAGCTGACCCGATCTAGTTCCAGGCGGCCCTTGGATGCGGCCACCGCCACCGGGCGGTGCGGCTCGGGCACGGTGGGCTCCTCCTGCAGCACGCCGGAGATCTTCTCCAGTGCGCTTGTGGCGTTTTGCAGCTGATTGGTGAACAGCATCAAATCCATCATTGGCTCGAAGAACTGTTTGGTGTACAGCACGGCCGACAGCAGCACCCCAACGGGTAGCGTCCCGGCCAGCACGCGGCTGCCGTCGTAGAACATCAGCGAGGCCGCGACCAGCGCTGATACCGCGGCAAGGCCGGAGTGCGCGATACCGAACACGAGGATCACCCGCGAGATGCTGCGGCGATAGTCCTCAGCGCAGCTTTCGAATTGGCTAAGGCGCATCGCCTGGGCGCGGAAGGTTTGCACCGCACGGATGCCGATCATCGATTCCACGAAGGTGGCGATCAGCGAGCTGGAGGCCACTCGAACCTTGCGGAAGCCATTTCTGGAGTTACGGATGAACCACCAGCCGATCAGCGCGGTGGGTAGTACCCCGGCGAACAGGATGAGCCCGCTGGGTAGGTCGAGCAGCAGGATGCTCACCACCACGCCGATCAAGAACAGCAGCGAGCTGACGAATTGGTTGAAGCCGGCGCCAACGAACTCGCGGATGGCTTCGATGTCGCTGGTCTGCCGCGAGATGAGCCGCCCGGAGGTGTAGGACTCGTGGAATTGCATCGATAGGGCCTGCGCGTGTGCGAACAGTCGTCGCCGCAGGTCGAGCAACATTTTCTGGGCGAATCTTGGGGTGACCGCCCGGGCGTGACCCTCGAATAGTCCTGCTGCCAGGGCCGCGAGCAGGGTCATTGCAGCGATGGCGACGAAGGGCAACCAGGAGTCCTGCCGGTTGATCGCCCGGAACCCGGCGTCGATGCCGAGACCGACCAAAGCCGGAACGGCGACCTTCGCCAGCGTGGCGATGATCGCCGACAGGGCGACCTCGGCCACCTGGGCGCGCACCGGGCGCAACAGGTCGAGCAGCAGCCGGAAGGAGCGCCACCGCAGCGCCCGGTTTTCGAGGTTGGTGTGTTGGGCGGATTCTTCACCGCGGACGCCGTGAACACTGCTTGGCATCTGGCGTGATGGTTGCTTACTCATTTCCTCGCTCCCGTTGTGCGAGTGAGGAAATGACGTAGCGGTAGCGCTCGTTGTTGGCCAGCAGTTCCGCGTGGCTGCCAGTGGCGATGATGCGGCCGCGGTCCAGCAGCGCGACCCGGTCAGCAAGCGCCACGGTGGACGGCCGGTGGGCGACGATGACGACGGTGGTGTCGGCGAGGCTGGCTGCCAGCGCTGCCATTACGCGCTGTTCGGTGGCCACGTCGAGCGCCGATAGCGGATCGTCCAGCAGCATGAGCCTTGGCCTGGTCGCGACGGCTCGGGCTAGGGCGAGCCGCTGCCGCTGCCCGCCGGACAGGCTCATGCCGTCCTCGCCGATGACGGTTTCCACCCCGTGCGGCAGCTCGTCCAGGAAGTCTACGGCTGCGACCTGCAGCGCCTCGGTGAGCACTTGATCGGCTGCGGCGGGCGCGCCGAGCAGGATGTTGTCGCGGATCGACGCGCTGAACAGCGTTGGATCGTCGAAGGCCACGGCCAACTGCGAGCGCAGCTCGGCTCGCGGCAGGTCGCGCAGGTCGATGCCGTCAAGCAGGATTGCGCCGCCCGTCACATCGTAGAGCCGGGCCGCCAGGTTTATCACCGTGGACTTCCCGGAGCCGGTTAGGCCGATCAGTGCCAGGCGTTCGCCGGGTGCCACCACTAGGTCTAGGCCGTCGAGCACCGGCTTGTCGGCTGGGCGAGCGTCGTCGAATTTGAAAACGACGTTGTGGAAGCGTAGCTCGGCTCCGCGCGGCCCGGTCGGTGCTGGCTGCGGCAACGTGCGCGGCTCGGCCGGGTCCACGATGGTGGGCTGGCAGTCAAGCAGTTCCTTGATGCGGGCCGTGGCGGCCATCGCTTCCAGGGTGAACGAGATCAAAAAACCCGACATCACTATCGGTACCCGCAGAATCGTGGCGGTGGCGAAGAACGCGACGATGCCGCCGATCGTGACCCAGCCCAGGGCCGCGAACCAGATTGCCAGCATCAGGCAGATCGCGATGATCAGGTTGGGGATCAGGGTGAGCCAGCGGGAGATGCGAGCGTCGGCCAGGCCGCGCGCGATTTCCAGGTCGCGTAGCTGTTCAGCCTCGCCGCCGAAGCGTTTCAGGGCTTCTTCGGCTCGCCCGAAGGCTTTGAGGATCCGAATCCCTTTCACGGATTCTTCGACGACGGTGGCGACGTCACCGCTCTTATCCTGCACTTGGCGCACCAGGCCCCGGTAAACCCGCTCGAAGCGATGCGTCAGCCATACCAGCGGCACCGAGCCCAGGAGGTACACCAGGGCAAGCAGCCAGCTGGTGCGCGCCATCAGCACAGTGCCGATGCCGATCATGGAGATTGCGGCGAACAGCATGACCGCCCCAAAGGCGATCCAGCGACGGATCACCCCGGTGTCTTGGGAGATGCGGGTGAGCAACTGGCCAGAAGGCCAGCTGTCGTGGAACGCCGCTGGCTGCTCAAGCAGGTGCGCAAACAGGGCCAGCCGAAGGTCGTACTCAATGCGGGTGGCACCCGAGATTACGCCGAGGCGGCGAAGAAAGTGCAGCAACGCCTCGAATAGCCCAAGCCCGGCAACCAGCAAGGTAGCGGGCAGCAGCGCCGACCGATCACCGTCGGCGATGGGGCCGTCGATTAGCATCCCGAGGATCTGCGGCATCGCTAGCCCGGCCGCGGCGCCGATGATGGCTGCTAGCAGCACTAGGCCCACCGCCCATAGGTGCGGGCGGGTGTAGGGGCGCATGGTGCGCAGCAGCTCTCGTGCCGGGGGTACTTTGGTCTCAGCTGCCACTAAAACTCTCCCTCATGGCCGATACTCTCGGGCTTGGGTTGGCTATCAACACTACGCCATTTCAGCGGCGAAAATACCGCTGCTGAGACGGGTTCGTCACTGCGGCGAACCAGAGATATCACACATTTCCACAGGGCTTTTCCACATGGGTGTGAATAGTTTCCCGGCCGCTGATAGAACGCCTAGTCAGCCCCATCAACTAAGGTTGACGAGCGGTGTTACTAATGTCATATGAATTTCTCAGGAATCGTTATAATTCCTTGTCAAACCAATATACGCTTCTCAGGTTTGGCGCCGCCTATTTGCGGTATTTGGCCCGTTGATGCCGGTATTTCGCCTAGTCAGCCTGCAAAAGCGGGGTTCAAGCCGTGGGTTACCCACAGTTATCCACACGCTTGTGGATGTTAGACACAAGATTGCCGCTGCTAAGGCTTCGGCTACGAGGGAGGTTTAATCGCGGTTTTCGACAGCCGATTCGGCGTCATCGGTGAGTTTTGACTCACCATCGGCGGCCAAGTCGGCTTCCTGCTCGTCGGCCAATTCGTCTTCTTCGGCCGAGTCACGCAAGTCTGCTGGAGCGTCCAGCCGATGCTGCCTGGCCCAGAACCAGATCGCGATGCCCGCCAGAATCATCGGCGCAGACAGCCATTGGCCCATGCTCCAGCCCAGCGATAGCAGACCCAGGAAGGAATCCGGCTCGCGGTAGTACTCCACGATGAACCTAAAGACGCCGTAGCCGATCAGGAACAGGGCCGAGACTTCGCCGCGGTAGCGCGGCTTGCGGGCGAACAGCCAGATCACGACGAATAGCGTCAGGCCCTCAAGCAGGAGTTCGTATAGCTGCGAGGGGTGCCTCGGTTCGGCACCAGCGCCGGGAAAGACCATCGCCCAGGGCAAGTCGGCCGGGGCCTGGCGTCCCCAGAGTTCGCCGTTGATGAAGTTGCCGAATCGACCGAAGGCCAGCCCCAGCGGGACTGCGGGAACCAGCAGATCCGTGAGTTGCAGGAACGGGCGCTGCTGCACTCGGGCGAAGGCATAGAGGCCAATGATGACGCCCAGGGCGCCACCATGGAAGCTCATCCCACCGTTCCACAGCGCGAAGATTTCCAGCGGATGTTCGAGGTAGTAAAGCGGCTGGTAGAACAAGACGTAACCCAGTCGGCCGCCGAGAATTACGCCCAAGATGGTGTAGATCAGCAGGTCTGGCACCACTTCTTTGGTGTAGGGGGATGGCTTGGTGACCGAGCGGAATGGTTCGTGCTTAAGTCGTTGCTGCACCAGGTAGTAGCCAGCGATGAAGCTCAGCAGGTACATGATGGCGTACCAGTGGATCTTGAGCCCGAAGATCTCGATCGCCACCGGATTGATGTCTGGGAATTCCAACTCCAACACGTTCACCAGACCAGCTTCCCACGCAAGGCACGATTACCCAAGGTGGTCGACGGAGAGCCCGCATGTTACCGGCAGGAGCACGAAAGATCGCTCACAAAATAAGAGTTTCTCAGGAATATTTTGGGAAATCCTCAGGTTGAGCGTAGAGTAGTTGAGTCGGGCAGTCCCGACACGACCATGAGGAAAGACTGAATGCAGAAGAAGATTTGGATCCCTGCTGTAGCGGCGGGATGTGCCCTGGCGTTAGTCGGCGGGGTCGCCGTCGCGGGAGCGCTGGCTACCAAAGACATTACGCTGTCGGTTGACGGAATGAGTCAAGAGCTAACCGTCAACGAGCAGACCGTTGGCGACGTGTTGGCCGAAGAGGGCATCCAGGTGGGCGACCATGACGTGGTTCTCCCTAGCCCCGAAACCGAAATCGTGGACGACCTGGAAATCACCGTTTCGCACGCCCGGCTGCTGGAGTTGCAGGTTGACGGCGAGACTCGCTCGGTATGGACCACCGCTAGGACCGTTGACGAGGCACTCACCCAGTTGGAACTGAACGAGGACGCAGCCATCATTTCAGTCTCGCGTTCGACGCCAATCGGCCGCGAGGGTTTGGAGTTTTCCGTCGAAACCCCAAAAGACATCACTTTTGCCACCGGCAGCAATACGTATTGGCTGCACAAGGCTGGCACCGTCAAGGACGTACTCGATGCATATGGCATCTCACCAGATGAGGACGATCTGGTCACCCCAGCTATCGACACCCAGTTGACCGATGGCCTGAAGATCACCTACGTCAACGTCGAGGTACGCACCCGCGAAGAGGAACGCGTCGTGCCCTTCAAGAAGAAGAAGGTGGAATCCGACTCGATGCTTCGCGGCATGAAGAAGGTGACCACCGAGGGCAAGAACGGCAAGAGCCTCGACACCTACACTGAGGTGTACCACGATGGCGTCTTGTACTCCTCCGAAGTCACCGACACCAAAGTGATTACCGAGCCGGTGACGCAGGTAACCACCGTTGGCACCAAGAAGCCCCCGACCCCCGAGCGCAGCTCTAACGATTCTGGCTCAAGTTCGGGCTCTGGCAACTTGAGCCCCGCCACCGCGCACACCTGCAAGGCTTCCTACTACTGGCAGCCGCAGATGACTGCGAGCGGTGAGCGGTTCAACCCGAATGCCATGACCGCCGCCCACAAGAGCCTGCGGCTGGGCTCAAGGGTGAAGGTCACCAACCCCCGCAACGGCAGGACCGTCATTGTCCGAATCAATGATCGCGGCCCCTACGTCGGCGGGCGTTGCTTGGACCTTTCCCGCGCTGCCATGAAGAAGCTTGGCGGCACGAGCGCCGGCGTGATCACGGTTAAGTGGGAAGTCGTCGGCTAAGCCGTAACTAAACCAAGAAACCCCCGGGACTGGAATCGCTTGCCAGCCCCGGGGGTTTTGGTTTGACCTTTTTACTTGAAACCGAAGATCAACGGGAAGAACAGGGCGACGAATAGCGCCCAAGCCCCGACGACCGGGATGTAGCGGGTCTGCCAGCGTTCCAGCGCCGCGAAGGACCTTCCCTGCAGTACGAACCGCAAGTACAGCACCAGCGAGACGATCAGGTTGACCAGGATGACCAGGTTTTCACCAAGGGCGGCAACCCGGTTAGGCGTAAACCCGAATTCAACCAGTCGCCGCGCAATGCCCGTCAGCACGATGGCGTCCACAAGCATCGCCGAGCCGACCAGCGCGATCTGCAGCCAGTCGAACACCTTAGGCGGCCCAGCCGGGCGGGCCGAAATCGAGAACAGCAACAGCGCCCACACGAAGGCCAGAATGATGTCGACGATGATCAACATGTCCCGATCTATCGACAGCCATTGCCCGGAGAGGAACGTCAAGAGGACGAAGATCACCAGCAAGACGGTGAATAGTGGAGTGAAGATCATGCTCAATACCGGAGCCATATTTTCCACCACGTTTTGCTTGGCCTGGACGAGCCAGATCGCCACAATCACCGATGCGCCCGTCAGGAACGGCAATACATCGTTGCCAACAAAATCGGTGCTGAAGCCGAAGAACTCGAAGGTCGCGAAGGTCAGCATGGAGAGCACCGAGACACCGATCGAGAGCAGCGCATAGTAGATGACTGCTTCACCAAGGAAGCGGATGTAGTCCATCCACCGGCTTGCCTGGCGCCATCCGTCCGCCATATAGATCGCGCCGAGCGCGACCATGGCAGCGATGGGCGCGTGGAACAGGAACAGACCCATGGTGTGTTCTGGATCCTGCCAGGGGTAAAGCTGGCCGACGGCGAAGAGGATGCCGCTCAGCACCACTAGTGCGGCCAGCATCGGCCACTGGAAGGGGCGGCGCAGCCAGGCGAAGTAGCCGCCGACCACCACAGTTCCGCCGGTGATGAGCACAAGCATCGGGGTAATCGGCTCTTTTTCGTAGAAGTTCATCATGCCGTCCAGCGAGAACCGGAAAATCAGCCCCAATAGCAGTGCGAATAGCAGCGTCACCCACAGCGAGCGGTTCACGGATCCTGGCTCGGTGGCCTCCTTGGGCAAGACGAGCTGCTTCCAGAGCCGATCGGAGTGTTCGCGGGCGAACTCCCCGGCCACCTCGTCCAGGGCGCCGACCCGTTTGACGGCGACCAGGAACGCCTCGTCACGGTTGAGCCCCTTGGCTTCCAGGGCGTCGATGTGGCTTAACAGGTGGTCGGTCAGCTCGTCGACGTCAGTGGCTGCGACGCCGGGTCGCGACGAGAGGAACGCCCGCCATTGCTCGATTTGCGTGTCAACGATTTCGGTCATGCGAGGGCTCCCGTCTGGGCGTAGCTGAATTTGGTGATGTGGTCGCGGCTCCATAGATCGCTTAGCGCATCATTAACCGTCGACCATTGGTTACGGTGTTCGTCTGCTGCCGCCCGGCCGCGCTCGGTCAGCCGGTAGTACTTGCGCCGTCGCCCCGTCTCACTGGTGCCCCAGTAGGACTCGATGTTGGTCTGGCGCTCTAGACGATGCAGCAGCGGGTAGAGCAAGCCTTCGCTCCATTGCAGTTGCTGATTCGACAGCTCGGCGACGCGCTGGATTATCGCGTAGCCGTAGCTGTCGCCCTCGGCCAAGATGCCGAGCACAAGCGGCGACGCCGAGGCCGCCACCAGGTTCTTCGAGATATCCACACCGCCACTATACCTAATAGTTCTATGCATAGCGCAACAATGCATTGAGATGCGAGGGTGGGCGGGCATCCCGAGCAAGTGACGTGTCGAGGGAGGGTGGCCGCGACGCCTACACCCACAGGCTCATTCCTGGGCAGTTGGCGCGACAGCGTAGACGCATCGTCTTGTGACGGGTTCGGATTTACCCGCACTTCACCAGCGGCGATAGGGCCGCCCCGCGATGTGCGACCCGGCGCCGCAGCCCCTATACTTGCCTGGTCTCGGGGCATTAACTCAGCTGGTAGAGTGCCACCTTTGCAAGGTGGAAGTCAGGGGTTCGAGTCCCCTATGCTCCACCGCTGGAATGCCACAATCGGAAGCGATTCTGCGCCTACTGTTGCTTGCCAGAGGGACGGCTTCGCAGTGGGACGTTCCTGCAGCTGTGTCAGAGAAGCCTATGGCCTCACTGAGCCCCCACGGAAGTGCCAGCCTTTGTTATACGTGGACCGTGGAATCAATAGCTAGTTGCAGCTCTCCTGTATCTGTAATATCGAAAGGCCATTCGTGCTCATCGAAAGCGTCGCATTCCATCATTGGACGCCGTTTAGTGACAACTTCTTTGAGATATTCACCTTGCGTACTGTAAACCGGACGCGTTTGTGTCGGTTTGTTATAAAACATGAGGCTCCCTCGGCAGCTTGCCACACCACACTCGCCTCGTAGCTTCACCCGGTAACGTCTAGTTCTTCCATGCTCGTCCTTGAGACCTACCGAAGCCCAGTTCGAAGGTCGGTTTGCCAGGTTGAATGTCATCTTCTTGAGGTATTTAGTGCTCGCCGCGATCAGTATTCCAAGGGACATCACAACGCACCCCGCTACCGCTACGTATGCCCAATCAGTACGGGGAGACAGCTGCGAAAGCGGAACCTTGAACACGAGCAGGTCCACCAACGGCTTTAGGGTTTGAACGAGCCCGATGATGGTAGCTGCGAGACCACTTATTCCTGACACCCACTGGATCACCGAGGTCATGCGGTGGGTGATCACTGTTCGCTTAAGCTTCGCGACTGACCAGTCAGGTGTTCCTGCCGTAACTGCGTCTGCAGAGGCGTTGATGTAGACCCTACTGTTGTCTCCAACAACACTGCCAAACAGGCCTGTAGCGCTAGCCGCATCCCCCAACCTTGTAGTGCTTTGCTGGGAGGTGTAACGCTTGCGGTAGCTGGACTCTTCTTTCTTCTTCTCGTGCCTACTCATAACTTGCCTTTCGAAAGAGCCGGTCTGGTTACTGGCGTTTGCTGAAAGTATGCAACTCAGGTCTGACAATTTTTATTGCAGCCGAATACGAAGGCTGTGAGACTGCACTCCAGCCAGGACTACCGCACCCGAAAAGAACACGAAGTCCTGGCTGTACTCATCCCAGCAGTGGCGTGATCAACACACCACAACTGTCAGGCTTACCTGGTCAGATCCCAGGGCGTCACACATGCCTCGACATACCTGTCAGCTATGCCGCGGCCTCACACAACCTATGCTCCACCGATGTCATTAGTCACGGCAAAAGCTACAGCGGAGTCGCTTCGCCGACTCAGGGCTAGTTTTTGGTGGTGCTGCTAGGACGCCGCCTCGGCAAGTCACCCAGCCTTGCCACTGCCAAGAAGTGGGAACGGCTCGGTCGAGAACACCACCTCGACGGGCACCTCAAAATAGTCGGCGATCCGCAGCGCCAAATAGAGGCTGGGGGCGTATTCGCCGCGTTCGAGGTAGCCGACGGTCTGATAGTGGACGCCCAGGGCATCGGAGAGCTGCCGGCGGGAGACCCCTCGCTCCGCCCGGAGCATCGCTATCCGGTTGTGTATCGTCTCGGGCATAGGATTCAGTATCCCCGAGATAGCACCCGCTCGCGAGCGGCAGCCACCCGTGAGCCAGATTGGCGGCGCGCAATGCGTCGCAAAGCCGCTGGGGCAACGATCATTCCAAATACAGTCCAGGCCCCCAGCACCAGCGCCGTCGGGCCGGTGGCCCAGGTCTGGCCAAGCTCCAGCACGACCGCCTCTTCGGGCAGCAGCGCTGAGCGGAAGCCGAGACCGATCCAGTAGGTCGGCAGGATTTTACCGATGAGCTGGAGCCACCCAGGCAATGCCGCCAGCGGATAGAAGATGCCCGAAATCGCCATCGAACCGTAAACAAGGATGCTTCCCCAGCCGAGCGAGGCCGGGCCGCGCGCAACGGCGCCGAAGACGGCTCCCCAAGGCAGGGTCGCAGCCAGCCCTAGCAGCGCCACCCAGACGAAGGTCAGCCATTGGCCCACCGAGGCCGGGGCCTCGTTGGCGACCAGCGGCATTGCGCCGAGCAGCAGCACCATCGGAGCAAGAGCGATCACGGTGTGGGTGATCACATTGCCAAGGAGGTGACTGGTCATCCCGTGGGGGACGGTCTTCGCACGCAGCAACGTCCCGTCCTCGCTTTCCGTGAGCAGGGATGCGGCGATACCGAAGAGCCCGGCTGAGACGAGATACATCGCTAGGATGCCGGGGACACCAACCTGCGCCATATTGATGTCAGTGTCCATCACCTTTTGGTCGCGCAATAGGTAAATGATGATGAGCCCAAGGACGGGGAAGAACAGCCAGCTGATCAGGCTCGACGCGGTGAACAGGTGTATTCGCAGCGATGTTTTGGCGTGTCGAAGTGCACCGCGAATCACTTGACCGGCCGAGCCACGGGCGACCCGATTCTCGGCGGTGGGGCTGGCGGTTTTCATGGCGTCTCCTCTGGCGTAGTTAGGGCGACTAGTTCGCGCGGCACCTCATCGGTGGTGGCACCCGTCTCGGCGCGATACACAAGCGCAAGGTAGGCCTCTTCGAGGCTTGCCCGACGCACTTCCAGGTCGGTGAAGGGGCCGCCCGGCGAGTTGAGGACGCCACGCAGATAATCTGCCGGATCGTCACTCAGATGCACTTGGGTTTCCCCGTCACGAGCCCAGCGAACCTCGGCGGTGGCCGACACCCGGCGACGCAAATCGTCGGGTGAGCCGTCGGCCACGATTCGGCCGTCCGCGAGGATGAGGATGCGGTCGGCCAGCCGCTCGGCCTCATCAAGGTCGTGGGTAGTCAGCAGCACCGTGGTCTCGTCGTCGGCGAGCCCGTGGATTAGGTCATGGAAATCACGGCGAGCCTTCGGATCAAACCCGGCGGTCGGCTCGTCGAGAAACAGCAACTCTGGGCGGCCAACGATGCCAACCGCCACGTCGAGTCGGCCGCGTTCGCCGCCCGACAAGTCCATGATTTTGCGATTCGTCTTGTCGGACAGGCCTACTAGCTCAAGCAGCTCGTCTGGATCCCACGGTCTGGGCCGCTCTGGCGTGCTGAATGGCCGATAGAACTCACTCAAGTGCACCAGCAGCTCGCGCACCCGCCAATAGGAATGGTCGCGCCAGGACTGCAGGACGATGCCGGTGCGCGCCCGCCAGGCCTCCCCGCCAGACATTGGCTCGACCCCCAGCACCCGGACCTCGCCAGCGGTGGGCGCCCGGAACCCTTCGAGCGTCTCAATCGTGGTGGTCTTACCGGCTCCATTGGGACCGAGCAGGGCTACAACCTCGCCATGATTAACGGTCAAATCGAGGCCGCGAAGCACCTCCGTCTTTCCGTAGCGCATCTGCAACCCGCGCACCTCAATGACTGGGTTGCCCCCGGTGTTCGTGGTTCTCATGCGCGATACTGTAGTAGGCATGCTACATATTTGACAAGTTGTACACCTGTCGGCCTAGAGGCAACCAATGCGATATCACTGAATCTGCCGACAGTGAAACCCCGGCGGCAACAGGGACACCGGAAAGCGACGACTTACTACTAATATTGGTTGTCGTTTCGGTTTCACCGTGGGTAGTATTGCTGGCGTGAGGGAGCGAGAGATTTATCCGGGCGCGCCTATCGTCCTGATGGCGATAGAGGTGCAGCACACGCTGTGCGAACCACTAGACCGCAAGCAGGTCGCGGAGGTGTCCGCGCAGCTCAAGCACCTGCTGCCCTTGCCAAGCGAGATGAATGAGGTCGCTGGCGCTGTGCAGGCAGAGCTGGACGCACCGCCCACACAGCAGCAGGTCGTCAGCAGCTTCCCGAGGTGGACGAGCCGGGATAAGCGAACAGCCCTATCGGTTCGCCCCGACAGCCTGGTGATCGAGACCACCAACTACGGCAGCTACGACAGGATCCGCGAGCTGTTCGAGGTCGCGCTCCAGACCCGCCTGGCAATTGCCGCCCCAGCCGGAGTCGAGCGGATCGGGCTTCGCTACATCGACGAGATCAGGGTTCCCGCTGAGAACGGCGACAGCACGCCAACCTGGGATCAGTGGGTGGACGCCTCCCTGCTTGGCCCTGCGCATGTCGGTGCGAAGATGGGCCTTGCGCCAGTGGTGAACGAAGGCATTTTCGTGTTTTCCGGCGGCAGCGATCATGCCCTGGTGCTGCGGTACGGCGCGCAGAGCGACTACGTCGTGCAATCAACACCCGACCTGCGCCGCCCACTGCCTCCTCCGGGGCCACTATTCAAACTCGACATCGACAGCTTTTGGCAAGCAGCTGACGAAGTACCCGAGTTCAGTGTGGATCTCATCCTGCGCCAGGCGAACAAATTACATGAGCCAGTGCGGGGTGTCTTTGAGAGTGTGATTACCGATCGACTACGGGAGGAAGTGTTGCGAAATGACTGACATGCTGGCGCGGAACGCTGCTGTCGAGTCGGCGCTTGAATCGCGCGCTACTGCTGGTGACCTCACGTCCACACGTAGCCTGACGGAGACGAGACTCACCCCTCCCCGCTTGACAACCGAAGTTGGTGGAATTAGGAGCGAGGCCCGTGCGCTCCACAATGACGTCGACGACCTCCATAAACGCACTCATGAGAACGAGTGGCGTACGGCGGCAGCTGAGCGTGGCAAGGCCAGCGTGATGTCGATGCTCACGGAGCTTGCTGATCTCGGGTTCGCCTGGCGCGACATCGCACGGCTGGTCGGCGTGAGCGTACCCGCGGTGCAGAAGTGGCGAAAGGGAGAGAAGGCGTCGGGTGACAGCCGCATTCGCATTGCAAGCCTCCTTGCCGCGTGTGACCTGATCACTAGCCACTACCTAGTCGACGAGATTGCCTCCTGGTTCGAGATGCCGCTCTCCTCGGCTGCTCCGGTCACCCCGATCACGCTGTATGCCGCCCATCGCGCGGATCTGGTCTTCGATTTCGCTAGCGGCCATGCAGACCCCGAGGCGCTGTTGTCGGAGTTCGACCCCGATTGGCGTGAACGGTACCGGTCAGACTTCGAGGTCTTCGAGGCGGGCGACGGCAACCGTTCGATTCGTTTGAAGGGCTGATCTTGAGCCACAACCTCGAATCCCCGTACACAGCAGGTGTCCCAGACTGGGATTCCCTTTACCGTGCACGTGGTACCGAGGTGTCGGCGACCCGCCCCATCTTCACCGGCGACGTGTTCACCGGAGTGCATCTACCCGGATCGACCGGGAAGACGAAAGCACGCTCCGTCATCGTTCTGCAACACCCCTGCTCAATGCGCACAAATGGCGTCGACCTGGCCTGGCAGGTACTCGTTGCCGAGGTAGCGAATCGCAAGGAGCTTGACGAGCACGGTTGGGTGGGCGGCAACTACAACCTGATGCCGTTACCCAATATTCGTCCCGACGTGGCGAACCAGCGTCAACACCAGGCAGCTAACTTCGACAACCTATACACAGTGGCCCCCGATTTGCTGACCTCACGGATGGCCTGCTTATCGCCGTTCGGAGTGAACCTGCTGCTCCAACGCTGGGTGCATTACAACTCCCGTGTCGTCATACCGACCCACACCTTCCACGAACAGACCGTCGCTTTCTACGAGGAAGCCGACCTGATTGAGGAGTGGTGCGACGAAGTTGGTGGCACTGATCTGCACTCGGGGACCCAAGCGTGCTTGGACTGGCTAAGAGTTGACAGGGATGGATCTAGCTACCAAGAAATACTACGGAACCCGCAAGCTCACAGCATGATTCGCAGAGCCATGCGTCAAGAACTGAGGCAACGGAACCAGGCGTGAAAACAATTGATCTCGTCGAAGTTCGAACGACGCTCTGAACCGCAGCGAACAAGCGTCGAGGTTGCAGGTCAGTCACCGCATTCCATCGTGATTTCGAAGCTGTCAGCTGGATGGAAAGCTAGCGCCAGCCTCAGCTAGTAGGGCTCAGTAAACAGGTGCTCTGCGCCTCGACTAGCTAACAGGGCTTGGCAATCGGCGACCATCGCACCCGACCCACACAGGTAAAACTCTGTTTCGGCTGGGGCGAAGTCGAACTGGGCCAGGGCGTCCGTCACCCGGCCGCGACGGGCCTCAGCCGAATCCTCTCGGCTGTAGCAGCGGAGCAGCTGGCCGGGCAGCGGGTCATCCAGCTGCCGCGTCAGGTCCGTCTCGGCGCCGCGGCAGCCGAAGAGAAGCGTGGCCTGGTCGAGCTCGCCGGCGTCGGCAAGGGTTCTGAACATCGGCAATAGCGGGGCGAGCCCGGTGCCGGTCGCGACGAACACCCGGCGCTTGCCCGGCGGCGTCAGCCCGTATCGGCCTAGGGGCAGCTCGATGGTGGTGACCTCGCCAACTCGCGCGGAGTTCGCGAACTGGGATCCCTGGCCACCCGTGCTGGTGCTGACCAGCAGCCTCACCTGTCGCCCCTGCAGCGAGGCGATGGAGTAGTCGCGCCAGGCATCGTTGCCGACGTGTAGCCGCAGGAACTGGCCGGGTGTCCATTCGTCGATCTCGGCACCCAGGTCGAACACCCGGCGTTCTTGATTGCCCCTTGAATCATGGGGAAACCGCGCGGCCCCAAGGCTTGGATCGCTGCGGCTGCGCCACCCATGAGCGCACCGGCGACACCGAGGCTGCCCGCGTCCTGGCCAGACAAAAACAGGCCAGGCAGCGGGGTTCGGGGGCCAAGCGGGCGCGCGCGATACCTCTCGGGGGTGGCGGGCTGACCATAGAACGAGCCCTGCGGGTGGGACGTGTACTGCTCGACGGTCAGCGGGGTCGAGACCTCGAACCGTTCCACAAGCTCGGCGAAGCCAGGGATCGCGCTATTAGCCAGCTTGATCAAACCTTCGCCGACCTGCTGCTTGAGCGCGGCATATTCTTCCCCTCGTTCACCCCTGTGCAGATCCCGCCACTGGGCGAACGCATCGGGATCCACGATGGCCAAGATCTCAGCCGTGTGATGGTTTTCTTTGCCCGCCTTGATGGACGGGAACGACACAAACGCCCCGTCCGGGCGTCCCTGGAGCAGGTGTTCAGCAACATTTTCGGCGGTGCCGTCGTGTTCGAGCGAGCGGTAGACCCAGAGGTTTTCGCCGCCCAGCCCGAGGGTGCTGATGCTGTCTTTGAGACGCAGATAGACCGAGATTGACGAGGTTCCCTGACCCGCGTCACGGATAATCTGCCGCGACTTCGCTGTTCGCCTGCCGATCTCACCGCTGGTCGGCAGGAGCTTTTCTAACGTCAGCTTGGCTCCGACGTTGGAGATGATGATCGGGGCCCAGTAGGTCACTTCTAGCGGCTTCGACCCGCGGCGGTCAATGACCCGCACGCCAACCGCGCGGCCATCCTCGACGATGATCTCGCGCACCTCTTGCCCGACGCGGACTGCCCCGCCCGCGCTTTCGATGGTGCGCTCGATGGTGCGGGCAATGCGGGAGCTGCCGCCTTGCGGGAACCAGGCCCCGCGCAGGTAGCTGTTGATCACTAGCGCGTGGATGGCGAACGCGCTGCGCGACGGAGGAAGCCCGTAGTCGCCCCACTGGCTGGCAAGCAGCGCCCGAAGCTCGGGCGAGCGGAAGCGCCTGTTCAGATAGTCGCCGGTGGTGCTGGTGGCGGTGCGGCTCGTCAGCTTCCCGAACAAGGCAAGAGCCGGAGCGATAAAGCTTGGCACCATGCCGCGCACAAACCGCATGACATGCCAGCGAGCTGCGCGCTCGATGTCGCGGAAGTATCTGTGGATCGCCCGTTTTTCCTCCGGGAATCGCTCAACCAGCTTGGCGCGAAACTCGTCCGGGTCTGATGGCTGGGTGAAGTCGATGCCCGGGTAGCTGAAGCGATCAAAGCCGTCTGGCATGCGATTCCACTTCAGTTCACCCGCGCTGATGTAGTCGAAGTACTGGTAGATGATGCTCTCTGGCGTCATTTCGCCGACATAGTGCACGCCGACATCCCAGGATGCGCCGTCGCGGCGGAACGCGTGCGTCAGCCCGCCCGGCTCGGTGTGCTTTTCGAGCACCAGGACACGCTTATCAGCTGCCCGGGCAAGCAGCCCGGCGGCAGTCAGACCACCGATACCTGATCCGATAACGATGCAGTCGTACACGGCAACCCCTAACTAGACAGCGTCTAGTTTAGGTTCAAACTGCTAGACATTGTCAAGTAGATGCAGCCAAATCGCTACTATGAGCCTGTGAGCACCTCAGATTCAGCGCACCCCGCACCAAAGCCCGGTGGCCTGCGCGCCCAGCTGCTGCGCACCAGCCGCGAACTGCTGGATGAAGGCGGGCCAGCCGCCCTCAGCATGCGCGAGGTAGCACGCCGAGCCGGCTGCACCCACCAAGCGCCGTATCACTACTTTGCAAACCGGGAAGCGATTCTTGCCGCCGTCGTCGCCGCGGGATTCAGCGAGTTGGCGGATCGCCTGGAGGCAGCGAACGAAAAAGTGACGACCGGTGGCCGTCGGGCCACCTCCGAGGCCTCGGCCAACGCCTACGTCGGTTTCGCGATCCAAAATCCCGGAGTGTTTCAGGTGATGTTTCGCCCCGACATGATTAACCACGCCGCCTACCCGGCGGTCGTCGAGAGCGGTGATCGTGCCAGAGATGCCCTGCGGCGACTAACAGAGATCCTGTTCGGCGATGAGACCTCACTTGAGATGGAGATTGCAATGTGGGCACACGTGCACGGCTTGGCCAGCCTGCTAATCAGCGGCCCGCTTGGCTACGAGCTGCCCACCCAACAAGCCCGTCTCGACTACGCCGCAACCGTCAACCGCTTGTACGCCGAGCGATTCCAAGACTGACGGTCCCGCAGTGCGCGAAGTGTAAATTTTACACAGATTTACACTTTAGTTACAGTTGGACCACGCGGATTCCGGCGTCTTCTCCGGCTTGGCTGCAAACACTGCCGCAGATATCTCCAGCCGAACTGAAGAGCGCTTCAACTACGCCGCTAAGGTCAACAGCTTGCACGTCAAGGGATGCCAGGACTGCAGGAGTTCCGACGCGAGAAGTGTAAGATTTACACAAATTTACACTTTAGTTACACTTAGACCATGAGGATTCCGGCGTCTCCTCCGGCTTGGCTGCAGACACTGCCGCAGATGTCTCCAGCCGAACTGAAGAGCGCTTCGGCTGCGGTGCAACAGATCTCCGGCTATCCCCACTGGGACAAGCTGCGCAGAAAACCAATGCCCGGTGATTGCACCCTAGAGCAGGTGTGGGCGCTCCTAAAGGTGCAACGGCAACTAATAGAGTTGCCGCTTGCAGATTCGGCTGGTCAGCCATTTACCTACAGCCTGGCTGGCGAGGGATTAGAAATTGCCAACGAAGTCGCCATGTCAGCGGGAGGCAGGCTTGGCGCGAGCAAGATCATCGTCAGCAGCAGTGACCGAGATCGGTATCTGCTGAGCTCCTTGCAAGAAGAGGCGATTTCGTCTTCTCAGCTGGAAGGCGCGGCCACTACTCGGGCTGTAGCAAAGCTGATGCTGCGTGAACAGCGCAGGCCCCGAACGCGCGGCGAGCACATGATCGCGAACAACTACGAAGCGATGGAATGGATTCGCGAGCGCAAAGCCGACGAAATCACCCCTGCAGGCGTCTGTGAACTGCACTCGATTCTCATGCGCGACACGATCAATTCCCGAGACGTTGGCCGCATCCAGCGTCCAGGCGAGCCCAGGGTTGGGGTCTTCGCCGCGGACGGCACTCAGCTGCACCGCCCACCAGCCGCCGATACGCTGCCCGAGCGGCTGGAGCGACTATGCGAATTCGCTAACCAGGACACCAACCAGTCCGGTTGGCTACACCCGCTGTGGCGGGCAATCCTGCTGCACTTCATGGCAGGCTATGACCACTACTTCGTCGACGGCAACGGCAGGCTGGCTAGGGCATTGTTTTACTGGCAATGCCTGCGAGAGGACTTCTGGCTCATGGGATACGTGAGCATCTCGCGCGTCCTGCGGGAAGCCCCGGCGCAGTACGCCCGCTCATATTTAGAGACCGAGACCGATGAAGGGGACACGACCTACTTCCTGCTGCATCAGCTTCGCACTATTCGGCGAACACTTTCCGACTTGAACACATACCTCGCCCGCAAGCAGCAGGAATCGACACAGCTTATGTCCAGCATGGGGCAATACGACCTGAATCACCGTCAGCTCGCAGCCGTTCAAGGCGTGATCAATGACCCGAACGTGCGGATAACAGCGAGGACGCACGCGAACAGCCACGGGGTTTCACTGCAGACCGCCCGATCCGATCTGCGTCACCTGACCTCGCTCGGCCTGCTCACGACCTCCCGTCAAGGCAGGCGAGAAGTCTGGCTACGCGGCCCTAAATTGCAGAACATGACATGAAAACGTTGCAGAACATGACATAGAATCGTTGCAGAACGCGACATGAAAACGTTGCAGAACGTGATACGCTCAAGCCATGGCTTATCGTGGGCGGGTAGTCGATGCGGAATTGGCAAGCTATCTAAATGCCTTGGGGGCCGTGCTGTTGGAGGGTCCGCGGGCATGCGGCAAGACGTCAACTGGCCTGCAGGTAGCCGCCAGTTCCGTCCGGCTTGATGCCTCGCCGGAGCTCGTGGCCCTGGCGGAGCTGAATCCGGCTAGCGTGCTGCAGGGGCAGACTCCTCGCTTGATTGATGAATGGCAGCTGGCACCCGGGTTATGGAACTCTGCCAGGCATCTCATCGACGAGCGGCAATCGCGCGGGCAATTCGTCTTCTCCGGCTCCGCGCAACCTACCGCTGACGTGACCCGTCATTCCGGTGCTGGCCGATTCGCGCGGTTGCGCATGCGGCCCATGACTCTCGCTGAATCTGGAGCCGCAACTCCGACCATTAGCTTCGCCGAACTCATGGCTGGCACCAAGCAGGTTTCCGGGCGATCACCGCTGAGCTACGAAGCGCTGGCTGAGCGGGCGGTGATCGGCGGCTGGCCAGGTCTACTCGATGCCGACGTGCGGCAAGCGCAACTCTTCAACCGGGCCTACCTAGAAGATCTGGCTCGCGCTGACATTCCGACTGCCACGGGTGTGGAACATGACGCAGAGAAAATGCGTCGGGTATTGGAGTCGGCTGCTCGAAACGTTGCCACCGGGGTGCGCACCTCGGCCATAGCGGCAGACGTGGCGGGCGCTGGCGAAGCGATTGGCGTCACCACAGTTCGGCGCTACATCGAGGCGCTGCAGGCTGTTTTTGCCTACGAGGCACAACCTGCCTGGAGTGTGGCCCTCAGATCCCGCAGCAGGCTGCGACAGCAGCCACGGCTACACCTCGCCGATCCTGCGCTCGCCGTCGCGGCGCTCGGGGTCGGGCCCCAACGGCTGGCAAGAGACCCGGAGTACTTCGGCCAGGTTTTCGAGTCCATGGCCGTGCGAGACCTGCGGGTATTCGCCCAAAGCCTCGACGGACGCGTGTATCACTACCGCGACAACACCAACCTTGAAGTGGACGCCATCATCGAACTGGGTGGCGGATCGTGGGCCGCGTTTGAGATAAAGCTCGGCGCGAAAATGATCCCGGACGCGGAGCACAATCTGCTGAAGCTGAGAGACGAACGCATCGACCTCGACCGGCTAGGCAAGCCCGCCTGCCTGGGCGTTATTACCGGAACTGAGCACGCCTACACCCTGCCATCTGGGGTGCATGTGGTGCCGCTCGGCTGCCTGGGCGCCTGAAGCTGCTCGGCTCAATCGCCGTCTGTCGACGGGGCAGCAGGTTTGTCGACTGCGGCTAGCCGTCCGGCTAGAGCAATGATGACCGCGCCAATTGCGAGGAGCAGCGACAGGCCCCACCTCAGGTTCGCGGCGGTGGTGACGACGCCGATGATCGGGCTCGTGACCAGGAAACCGACGCGCATGAGCCAGTTCACCAAAGTGAGTCCGACAGACTGGCTCACTCCTGGAATGTTGGCCGCTGCCACGAAGGCACTGGGCACCAACGTGGCCGACCCGAAGCCCGCCGCAGCCAACCCTGCGAGGAGTTGGATCGGCGCTGTAGCCGAAATGATCACGACGCCGCCGAGGGCGATGAGGATTCCACCCAGGCGCGCGGTCCGGGTGCGGCCGTAGCGGTGAATCAGCAGGTCGCCGCTGAAGCGTCCCACGCATTGGCTGCCGATGATGACGCTGAAGGCGATCCCGGCGCTGGCCGCGGGCACACTGCTGAGCTGCACCGCAGCAATCGCTGACCAGTTGTTAGCCACGTCCTCGATCATTGTTCCGCAGATCGCGATGGCGGCAAGCGGCAACGCGGCCACCAGCACGCCCCGCCAGCGCGACGAGTGCTTGCCGCTGGGAACGGCATTGGGTTTGGGTGCGATCTCGGCGTCGCCCACCAACAGGCCGCCTTGCGCCACGAGCGCCACGCAAATAACACCTACGACAGCCAGGTAGATTCGCATGTCTAGCCCGGCGGTGGCGGCCGCGGTTGACGCCACGCCGCTGAGCACTCCACCCAGGCTCCAGAGCGCATGCATGGACGAGAGGATCGGCCGCCCCACCCCGTCCTGCACGGCAATGCCGACTAGGTTCTGGGCGATGTCCACGATCGCGTCGAAGAAACCGATCAAAAAGATGCAGACCGCCAACATGAGGCCGCTGCCCGACCAGCCAGCCAACGCGACCGCCGCCGCGATGACGACGGTACCCACCACCGCGACCGGCACTGCGCGGAAGCGCGCGATCAATGGGGCGGGCAGCGCAGTTGAAGAGATCGAGCCGACGGCGAACGACGCCACAATGAGTCCGAACTGCCAGGCTCCGAGCTCAAGCCGTTCGATCATGAGCGGGTACCAGGGCAACAACGAGGCCAACACCGCGCCGTTGCCGATGAAGAAGGCCCCGACGCCCGCAACACCTCGAAAACCAGTTCTGAATTCCTGCTGCATCCAATGAACGCTATGAACCATAATGATCATGTGCAACGATCAAAGAGACATAAATTGATCATTGAGGTGGTGAGCTCCGGGCCGCGATCCATCCAGGCCCTCGCCGAACTAACCGGGGCAAGCGCGGTAAGCATTCGCCGCGATCTCGCCGAGTTGGCCGAGCAGGGCGTCATCCGGCGCATTCGCGGTGGCGCTGCGCCGCTACCCCACCGGGGAGCTGACTATCCGTTCGCACTACGGCAGACTTCAGATATTGACCTCAAGCGCGCACTGGCCCAGGCTGTCGGCAGACTGATTGAACCAGGCGAAAGCGTGTTCATCGACAACGGCACCACCGCACTCACGGTAGCGGAAGAGCTAGCCGGAAAGGGCGTGACCGCGATGTCGGCCTCGCTGCACGCCGCAGCCGCACTGCTAAGTAAGCCCGGCAACCAGGTCATCGTCCCCGGCGGGCCGGTCGATTACGACGACCTGGCCTTCACCAGCGCCGGTGCTGCAGAAGCGGTCGCGGACATGCAATTCGACACCGCAATCATCGGCGCCTGCGCAGCCAACCCGAACACGGGCCTCACAGTCGCAAGGTGGGGAGACGCCCAGGTGAAGCGGGCAGCCTTCGCCGCCGCCCGACGAGTGATCCTGGTTGCCACCGCCGCCAAGTTCAATCGAACTGCCGCACACCGGTTCGCCACCATCGCTGATCTGGACACTATCGTCACGACCAGCGACGCCCCGCCCGAAGTGACGGCCGAAGCACACCTTGCCGGAGTAACCGTGATCGGAGTGGATCATTCGGGAGCTGGCAACGCCAGTTAGTTGTCACAACCAGACGAATCCAAACAGCCAGCTCGGGCGCGATCATTACTAAGCCGAGGCGGAGTTGGGCATGCTTAGCCGCTGAACTCCCGCTTCCCAGGGGCCTACAAGGTTTCGGCTGCCATTGGCCATTGCCGCTGGGTGCTCGACTGATAAATACTTGAATATGGCCAAGGATGTTGGGCAACGAGGTAACACTGGCGCAGTCTTCCGCAACGGAACCATGGACTTTGGGGCCGCGTGGCTACTCGGCTACGCACAGCAAGGCGGGCTCTCCCCTGGAACACTTCTCAGTTGCTTCGCGACGATTAAGGACGGGGATCCTCGCTCCTGGGTTTCTGTCTTTACTAAGTGCGCCGAAGAAGTGGAGGCCAATGCCTGTGACGCCTCCAGTTGGTTGGCCGCCCAAGTCGCTTGGCGAGCAACGCTGTTTCTCGCAGACCCCCGGAAGCAGGAGGCACAAGATGCCACAAAGCGCATGGAGCGAGCCTTTGCGCGGAGCATCGAGACCGGCGGGTTAGCCCTCGAAAAGTGGTCGATTCAGCTCGGTAACGCCACGCTGCCGGCCTGGGTGTCGACAAACATTAGCAACGCGCCGCGCGCAGTCATGATCTTGGGCGGCGGAGATACCTACGTGGAAGACCTCTGGTTTTTCGGCGGACGAGCGTTGAGCGAACTCGGCTGGCCGGTGATCATGGTTGACCTGCCTGGGCAGGGCAACACCCCCGCCCAAGGGTTGCATTTCGGTAAGCAAACCCTGGATGGTTTAGTTGCGACCCTTGATCATCTGCATGCGCACGGTTTCGCCGGGGATTTGGTGTTGCTCGGCTGGTCCGGCGGCGGCATATTCACCACCAAATACGCGTCTATCGCACGTCCCGAGGACAACCTAGTCGCCCTCGTTGCGTCTACCCCGATCCATGACGCCAAAGCGGTGTTCACCGAAGCTTTCCCGGCGATCCTCCGGGCTGATTCCCATCCGCGGCTCATGCGCGCGATGCTGGCGATTGCTCAGCGAAACCGGGTCATGGCCACTGCCATCGCCAAATACCAGTGGCAGTTCGGCCCAGGCGGAATCACCGAATTACTTCGTTCACTTGACGATGCGCTAGTAAAAACCGATGTGGCTGCCATAGATGTACCAGTTCTTGCCTTGGTGGGGCTCAGCGAAGACGCAGCGCTGCGCCGACAGGCCAGACAGGTCGTCGAAGCCGTGCGTCCTCGCCACCCCGCTTCTCGGATGGTTACCTTCGACGCATACTCCGGCGGCGCAGCGCACTGCCAGGTGGGAAACCTTCCTGCGGCCTTGGCTCGGGTAGCCGCGTGGCTACAGGACACGTTGGCCTGAAGCTAGACCGAATAGGTAATCCCGCGCGTCAGGGTGTAAGTACCGGAACTGAGCACGACTACACCCCGCCATCTGAGGTGCATGTGGTTCCGCTCGGCTGCCTGGGCGCCTGAAACCCGCTTTTCGCCGCGGAAAAGTCACTCCAGTGAGCGTTTTCAGGGCTTCGAAGCGCTTCAAATGCGAATTAGCGTGACTTTTCCGCAGGATTTCGCGATAACTGGCCGCAGCAATGCCCCGGGCACCCGCCCAGGCTGCAGGCACATTCAGCGGGTGGCAATGACGGGAGTCATCGCCCCTTGCGCGAGTACGCGGTCGCTGGTGGCTATCGCCAGCCCGCGGCGCGTGGCCTGGGCCACGATCATGCGGTCGACCGGGTCTCGGTGCTCCCAGTTCAGCTGGCCCGCCAGGGCCGCGTCCCCAGCGTCAATCGCGAGCTCCTGGGCCAGCATGCCGGCGAGAATGTCGTCCCAACTTGCCAGCAAGGCGCTGCCATCAAGGCGGCCAAGGCGAGTCTTGATCGCGATCTCCCAAGCCGAGGCGGCGGAAACAAACAGTTCGTTGCACGGATCGGCAAGGATGTCCATCGCGGATTCAACTACCTGCTCGGGTGAATTCACCAGCCACAGGAACGCATTGGTGTCGAGTAAGACCCCACTCACGAGGCACCCTCCCACGCGGCAAGCTCACCCTCTGGAAGCGGCGCATCGAAGTCATCGGAGATCCGCAGGCCAGGAAACTGCCCGAACGTCCTAGCGCGGGGGCTTACCGGCGAGATCACGGCAACCGCCTGCCCCCGCGAGGTGACAGTGATCGGTCGGCCACTCTCTGCCACATCTGCCAGGACGGCGTTCAGTTTGGCCTTGGCCTCGGTGCTCGTGATCGTTCGCAAACTTCAACGATACCCCTATCGGACTAGTTCAACTAGTCCGATAGCAAGCCTGCTTCACCACAACCGTCGCTACGAAGCTGCGCGCCCGCGCCCGGAAACCGTGATCTGATCGACGATGGATTCGACTTGGTTGGCAGTCATTGGCTCCCGAAGGATGCCAAGCCG
>PDWJ01003229.1_pt1 | contig 26406 bp, 20 predicted proteins | sample 1430881 | NCBI WGS metagenome assembly PDWJ01 (sample SAMN01162460, study PRJNA174530) | Oral metagenome, whole genome shotgun sequencing project. | biome: Marine environment; feature: Marine mammal; material: Swab sample of the gingival sulcus; isolation source: swab sample of gingival sulcus...
GGGACTGTTTTCACTGAAATGGTAACCGTCGTAATTCTTTTTTAGATGATTAACTGCCTCCTGATATGTTTCTTTATTATAGTCAGCAAGTTTTTGTATACCGTCTTGTAATTGCGTGAGTAATTCTTCTTCTGTTATTCCGCAAATACCGGCATATTTATCTTGCATACTGATATTGTGCAAGTTGTTAAGCTCGCTGAAAATACTAAGCTGACTGAATTTTGTAATGCCCGTCAAAAATAAGAAGCGTAAATATTTGCCTACCTCTTTTAAGGGACTGAAAAACTTTCGTAATTCGCCTCGTAAAGTCTTTTGCAGTTCCGAATCCATATTGCTATCTAAAAGAGGAGCATCATATTCATCTACCAAAACAACAACTTGTTTGCCTGTTTGCTCATAGGCGCGCTGTATTAAACCTCTAAAACGAAGTGTGGTGCTATGCTCACTGTTTTTTTTGCCATATAACTCTTCCCATTCGCAAAGATAATATTCAATTAAAGATGTTAAATCTTCAATTTTAAGATACTTTGTTATGCTGAAATCAATATGAAAAACAGGATATGTTTCCCAGTCTTCTTCTACTTGGCTGATGTAAAGTCCGTCAAATAATTCCTTTTTGCCCAAAAAATAGGCTTCGAGTGTAGAAACCAACAGGCTTTTGCCAAAGCGACGCGGACGAGAAAGAAACACGGCATCTTCCTGTACAAGTTCGTAAATCAGTTCGGTTTTGTCCACGTAAACACGGTTTAAGTTACGCAACTTTTCAAAATTCTGTATCCCTAAGGGATAGCGTCGTTCTTTTGGGGTTTTCATTTTGTTATATTTTAAATTTTTTATCATGGTTGTTTTTTGCTTTTAACTTTTTTTTCTGTCTTTGCTTGCAACAAATAAAAGCACTAATGATGACACAAACACTTTTCGATCCTTCTTTGTTTTTTAAAAGTTCTTGATTTTTAGGCATGTGTAAAATAAGGAAAATATTATTTCCAAAAAACAAAAATAAACAATAATCAAACGAAAAGAAAATAAGTGTTAAAAAACAAGGAAAAATTAGCTCAGTCGTGTTGTTAAACATCAAAATTTATAGATCTTGATATTTGATCAATGTGTATTTTTAAGACGTTTTAAATGTAGAACAAAATAGAACATAAAACATGAATGTAGAGCAAATTATGAACGGGCTAATGCAAAAGCATCCCGGCGAAAATGAGTATTTACAAGCAGTAAGAGAGGTGTTAGAGTCGATAGAAGAAATCTACAACGAACATCCGGAGTTTGAATCGGCAAAAATAATCGAAAGATTAGTTGAACCGGATCGTGTATTGACTTTTAAAGTGCCTTGGGTCGACGACAACGGCGAAGTGCAAGTAAATTTAGGTTACAGAGTTCAGTTTAATAACGTTATCGGACCATACAAAGGAGGATTGCGTTTTCATCCAAGTGTAAATCTTAGCGGATTAAAATTTCTCGGATTTGAGCAAATTTTCAAAAATGCACTGACAACCCTTCCAATGGGCGGCGGAAAAGGAGGCTCTGACTTTAATCCGAAAGGAAAATCGAATGCCGAAATCATGAGATTTTGTCAAGGCTTCATGCTGGAACTTTGGAGACTGATTGGTCCGGATACTGACGTTCCTGCCGGAGACATTGGCGTTGGAGGAAGAGAAATCGGCTTCCTTTACGGAATGTATAAAAAATTGGCAAGAGAACACACCGGCGTTTTAACAGGCAAAGGTCGTGGCTGGGGTGGAAGCATCTTGCGTCCTGAAGCAACAGGCTTCGGTTCTGCATACTTTGCTGCTAAAATGTTGGCCAAGAAAAACGACACTTTCAAAGGTAAAACAGTTGCTGTTTCAGGTTTCGGTAACGTAGCTTGGGGATTGGTTATGAAAGCAACAGAATTAGGTGCAAAAGTTGTTACAATATCAGGTCCTGACGGATATATTTACGATCCTGACGGAATCAGCACTGAGGAGAAATTCAACTATATGTTAGAACTTCGTGCAAGTAACAATGATGTTGTTGCTCCTTATGCCGAGAAATTTCCGAATGCAACATTCCATCCGGGCAAAAAACCATGGGAAGCAAAAGTTGATATGGCTTTTCCGTGTGCAATACAAAACGAATTGAACGACAAAGATGCTCAACAATTGGTTGATAACAACGTTCAATATGTTGTTGAAACATCGAACATGGGTTGTACTGCCGAAGCCATTGCCGTTTTGCAAAAGAATAGAGTATCCTTTGCTCCGGGCAAAGCTGCAAACGCAGGAGGTGTAGCTGTTTCAGGTTTAGAAATGAGCCAAAACTCTATGAGATACGGCTGGACAGAAACTGAAGTTGACCAAAAATTGGGACAAATAATGAGCGACATTCATAATGCTTGCCTAAAATATGGTACTGAAGAAGATGGTTATATCAACTATGTGAAAGGTGCGAATATTGCAGGATTTATGAAAGTAGCAAATGCTATGCTTGACTTAGGAGTTGTATAATCTCTTTTATTTCTCATTTTTTTTAAACAAAGCAGGCAAAAATTTGTATTTGCCTGCTTTTTTTATCAGGAAATCCCATTTTCCCTTCCCCCTTGAAAAGAATATATTCCTGAAAGCAGAAAAAATACTATCTTTGTGCAGACATAAAATAAAAAAGAAAGCTATAAATGTTAAAAAAACATTGGCACAGAAAAATTTGTGGAACAAAAAAATGCACATTTTACAAAAACGACCCTAAAATTGTAAAAATAGTTGTTTTTCTACTGCTGATACACCTGTCTTTTCATTCATATTCTCAGTTTGCAGTAGGAGTTCGTGCGGGTGCAAACTGGTCAAAAGTCGATTTTTATCCCAAAATTCCGCAAGAATATTACTTAGGGAATCACTACGGTATGCTCATTCGGTATATTTCAGAACCACATTTCGGGATTCAAGTAGAGGCAAACATTACCCGACGCGGGTGGCGAGAATTAAAAGCAAAAAAACAATACTACCAACGAAGTTTTCAAACCCTCGAAATACCGATTCTGACACATATAAATATTGGTAAAAAAAAACTACACCTGATTCTCAATGGTGGATTTGACCTTACGTATTTGCGCTCGTCAGAAGAAGAATTATTTATTAAAGACGAAAAAATATCGCGAAAATATGAGTTCATAGACAAGATAGACAAACGCTACGGCTATGGCTTGCTTTTTGGCGGCGGACTTGAATATCTTACAAAAATCGGTTGTTTTCAGATAGAAGGACGATACTATTTGGGTTTGACAGATATTATCAAACCTGAAAATGCCCGAAAAACCGATTATGCCCGAAACCGTGTCATTCAGCTTACAATGGCGTATGTTTGGGCTTTTAAGCAAAAAAAAACAAAATGAAACATGCTTGAGAAACAGCAAAAAATATACACAATGAATAATATTTAACAATCTTTCATTCAGATTATTTAAATTTTATTATATTCGCACCGTAAAAAAAGAGTTAAATTTTAATTATAAAAAAATTTTTTAAATGGCAACACTACAAAATATTAGAAAAAGAGGCCCATTAGTTGCGATTGTTATTGGGATTGCTTTATTAGCATTTATTTTGGGAGATGCAGTGCGTTCGGGAGAGATGCTTTTTTCACAATCACGTTTTGAAATGGGGGAAGTAGCAGGCAAATCTATACAAATTCAAGACTATCAAAACAGAGTAGAAGAAGTTTTAGAAATATATAAAATGCGCAGCGGAGGTTCGGTAGATCAAGCCACTACGGAAAATATCCGCAAACAAATTTGGGATCAAATGGTAAGAACCCATGTGTTGGAAGACGAATACAACGAGCTTGGTGTAAATGTTTCGTCGGAAGAATTGTTCGATATGGTGCAAGGAACAAATATCGACCCGACAGTACGCCAGCTTTTTGCCAATCCGAAAACAGGCGAATTCAATAGAGCTTTGGTAATTCAGTTTCTGAAATCAATAAATAAAGACGCAAACAACCCAAATCGTCAATATTGGTTGTATATCGAAAACGAAATAAAGAACAATCGTAAGTTTGCGAAATACCTAAACCTAATCTCAAAAGGATTGTATGTAACAAACAAAGAGGCAAAAGCCGAATATATGGCAGAGAAGAAAAAAGTGAACCTAAGCTATATCAGCAAAGCTTTTAATACGGTGCCGGACAGCGCAATCTCTGTAACACAAAGCGAAATTGCAGACTATTACGACAAACATATCGACGAATTTAAACAACAAGAGTCAAGAGATATTCAATATTATACGTTTGATGTAAGACCTTCCTTAGAAGATAAAAAAGATGCGGAAAGATGGATCAAAGATGCCAAAAGAGAATTTGAAAACACAAAAAATGTTGAACAATTCCTTCGTTTGAAAGATCCGGAAAATCGCCTCGACAGAAAACACTACAAAGAAGAGGAACTTCCGACAAATCTTCAAGTATTTATGTTTAGCGCAAAAGAGGGCGATGTTTTTGGTCCTTACCTTGAAAAAGAGACTTACAAATTGGCAAAATTGATAGAAACTATAGAACTGCCGGACAGCGTAAAAGCAATGGACGGCTCTGCCAAAGAAGGCGGCGACTTGGGTTGGTTTAATGAGGGAACTATGGTGCAGGCGTTTAACGATTCTTGTTTTTATGGTAAGCCCGGCGACATTAAAGTTGTGGAAACACAATTCGGAGTGCATCTGATTGAAATTTTGGAGCAAGGAGCAAAAGTAAACAAAGTGCGTTTTGCCACATTAAACAGAACTATCGAAGCAAGTTCGGATACGAAAAACGAAATTTATTCGGCGGCAAGCCAATTTATCGGACAAAACAATACGGCAGAAAAATTAGACAAAGCTGCGGCAGAAAGAAAAATGACCCCGAAAAGAGCAAAAAACCTTGCCCCAATGGCTAAAAATATCGCAGGCTTGCAAAATGCGCGCGAGCTTGTTCGGGCTGCCTACAAAACAGAAAAAGGAAAAATCATTAAAGACGACAAAAACAACCCAATATTTGAACTCGGAAATTCTTTTGTAGTCGGAAAAGTAATCGAAATCAACGAAAAAGGCGAAAAACCGCTTGCCAAAGTTAAAGACATCGTACGAGTAAGAGTTCTCAAAGAGAAAAAAGCCAAAGCTATCGTAAACGAGTTTAAGAATGCAATGGCTTCTGCCAAAACAATCAAGGCTTTAGCACAGAAAATGGGACTTGAAGTGAAAAACGCTGAGGAAGTAAATTTCAACATGTATCAACTCAAAGGCGCAGGATTCGAACCTAAAGTTGTCAGTGCTGCCGTGAACCTTCCGAAAGATGTTTTGTCTGAGCCTATCGACGGAAATACAGGCGTTTACGTGATTACCGTAACCGGTGTTAATAAAACGGAAGATTCTGCAAGCGGATATTTCTCTGAAAAACAAAAAGTATTAAGAGGTTTACGCTCCAGAACAAATTATCAGGTGTATGAATCCCTTAAAGAAAATGCAAACATCGTAGATAAAAGATCGAAATTTTATTAATAGAAAAAATCATCTGTTGTAATTAAAAAAGCTGTTCTAAATTTTTTAGGCAGCTTTTTTTTGGGCAAAGCTTCCGGTTTTCGGCTTGAAATAAAGTCGGCACACGCGCAAAAGATGTCGATTATTTGCTTTGATAATTTTACTTCTATTATATTTTATACCATTTTTCTTTGTATCTTCGTTTTGAAAAAGAAAAGCAGTTGAATGTTACGGATATTTTGCAATATTTACGCTTATTTTTTTAGACTCATTGTCAAATTTTACTCTATACGACATTTTTTATAATTGTGTTGATATTTGCGTTTAAAATGGGTTCGTGGCAATTTTCCCGCGACCCTGTCAGGGTTTCAAACCCTGACAGGGTCGCGGGAAAAAACGACAAACGAAAGAAATTTGCAAAAAATCTCGTGTAGAGTAGTCAAATTTTTACAAAAACAGACTTTAGACATCAGCATCAAACAATAAAATAGTGAAAGTCAGATTAATTTTTGTGGGCAAAACAGCAAACGGATATTTGAAAACCGGAATCGAAGATTATATCGGTAGGTTAAAAAACTATGTTTCCATTGAAATAAAAGTGATTACAGATATAAAAAATACCCGCTCGCTTACAGAAAAACAACAAAAAAACAAAGAAGGGGAACTTATTCTGCAAAACATAAAAGCAAATTCGGCTTATCTTTTGGACGAAGGCGGGAAACAATATTCATCAACAGCATTTGCTGCTTTTCTTGAAAAAAAAATGATAGACTCTGTAAAACAAATCGATTTTGTGATTGGAGGAGCGTATGGTTTCTCGGAAAATGTATATAAAAAAGCACAAGGAAAAATTTCTTTATCTAAAATGACGTTTTCCCACCAAATGGTTCGGCTGATTTTTACCGAACAACTATACAGAGCTTTTACCATAATAAAAGGAGAGGCGTATCATCATCAATAAAACTGTTGCGAATTGAAAAAAAAGATTACTAATATTCTGCTTTATGTTTTTGCAATCGTATTTTTTGCAACTTCTTTTCTATTGGAAAAAAATTTTCTGAATGATCAAGAAGACTTTATCAACAAAGAATACTTCCATAAAGTGTTGATTCAGAAAGAAAACGAGATAAACCAAATTATTGATACAATTTCAAACCAACTGCCTGAAACTGATTATTTCAAACTGGTTCAGGGCAAAAATCCGATTATCAATCCGGCAGCTTTAAAAAAAGACGGATATTCTATTTTTATTTACGACAAAGACACCTTGCGTTTTTGGTCTGAAAACACGGTGGAAGTATCCAATAATTTTTCATTGTCAGAGTTGGAACAAAAGATAGTAAACCTGAACAACGGTTGGTATTTGGTGAGCACAAAAAAAATCGAAGACAAAGTTGTTGTCGGGCTTGTTTTAATCAAACACCAATATCCTTACAAAAATAAATTTCTTGCCAACGATTTTCACCCCGACTTTGAACTGTCCTCGTCAATAAAAATATCGTATGTTTCACTTTCTTACAGCACAGATGTTTACGACAGAGACAACAACTATCTCTTCTCCTTGATTCCCACCAATACGCTTATCAGGGTTCATCCTTTTTCCTTTTTTCTGGAGTGGCTCATCATTTTCGGAGTGTTGTTTTTGCTCTTAGCCTTGCATTATACGTTCAGCAAACAGAAATGGGCAATTGTATTGCTGTTTCTCGTATTTATAGCCGCGCGCTGTTTCATGATTTTGTACAGATTGCCGATAAACGTATATAAACTGCCCATTTTCGGACCGGAACATTTTGCGCAATCCATCTATGTGCCGTCGTTGGGCGATTTGTTGCTTAATGCAATGCTCATTTTTTTTATTGCATACAAACTTTTTGTCCCGTTTAAGGCAGAAAAAATCAATAAACTATCAAAAACCAAAAGCGCAAGCTTTAAATTCATATTCGGCATTGTCTCTTTACTTGCCATTTTTATTGGTTTTGATTTCATCAGAATAACACTCGGAAGCCTGATAAACAACTCAAAGATCTCGTTTGAAGTGTATAAGGTGTTGAAATTTTCGGTTTACAGCTTTGTCGGATACTTGATTATCGCATTGCTTTTTGCCTCACTCGCCGTAATCATCGACAAGCTGATAACTTTTTGTGTACAAATTATGTCTGCCAAATTGTTTGTGTTTTATTTGCTTATTGTCGTGGGCATTGCAGGCGGTTATATTTATTATTTTAAATATATTGTTGAGTTTTACTCCATTATTTTTCTTTTTATATTAATACTCACAATCGCAGTCATTCGATTTAGAAAAATCCAATTCAAATACTATACATTTGTCTTAATCATACTTATTATAACCATTTACACCGTAGTATTCATTACGGACACGATCAAAGAAAAAGAGAAAGAAAGAAGTAAGTTTCTGGTATCGAAGCTTGTAACAGAAAGAGACCCGATTGCAGAACATTTGTTGCAGGATATTGATTCAAAAATACAGCTCGATTCGGAAATAAAAAACTACATAAATTCAGGTTATATCGGCACGAATCAACAGATAAAAGCAATTGTGAGGCTGTTGCGGAAAAAGTATTTCAACGGATATTGGGACAAATACGAACTTGAAGCATATTTGTGTGGCTCGTCGAACGAGTTTGACCAAACAAACGAGATTGAAAATTGTGTAGGATATTTCAAGCAAACCGTTGCTGTTGAAGGACAAAAATTGCCTTACTTGAATTACTATTACCTTGATAATAAAAACGGAAGCATAAGTTACCTTGGCTACGTAAATTATGTTTCAGAGGTCGATTCTACCGAAATCATGCTGTTTATTCAACTTGGTTCAAAACTATTGATTCAAGAATTGGGCTATCCGGAACTTTTGCTTGATAATAAGCTGAAAAAGACATCTCAATTTAACGAATATTCTACGGCAAAATTCAAAAACGGTCTTTTAGTAACAAAATCCGGTACGTTTTCTTATGATCTTACCTTAGAAAATTTCCCGATAGGAAACAAAGAATACGAATTTTTTGAACAAGACGGCTACGAACATGTAGCATACAATGTTGATGAATCAAACACGCTGATATTGAGCAAACCCGGAATTCATTTTATTGATTTGCTGGTTTCCTTTTCCTATATTTTTGTTTTTTTTAACATTCTTGTCGTCATTGCCTTGCTTATTTTCTACATTCCTGATATTGCCAAAGGGATTCATCTTGATTTTAAGACAAAATTACAAATTTCCATGTTTGTTGTTCTTTTATTTTCTATTCTTCTTGTCGGTGGCGGAACTATTTATTATAACATTCAACAATACGAAGAAAAACACCAAAGGACAATCACGGAAAAAATACAATCTGTGATGATAAGTTTGGAACAAATTTTTGCAGAAACAACCAATATCACTCCCGACTGGCGAAGAATAGACTATGTGCATCTTGACGAACTGATGAGAAAATTGTCAAATGTGTTTTTTGCAGACATCAATTTATACAAGCTCGACGGGGAACTTTTGCGCTCATCTCGTTCGGAAATTTTTGAACGCGGTCTCATCAGCACAAAAATGAACCCCAAAGCCTACAACCAGCTCAATAGAAAAAATAAAGCAAAATTTGTACACGATGAAAAAATTGGAGGTTTAACTTATATGTCGGTGTATGTGCCGTTTAAAAATCAGGACAACAAGACTTTGGCTTACCTGAATTTGCCGTATTTTACAAAACCGGGCATTTTGAAGAAAGAAATTTCCAATCTGATTGTTGCTGTTGTTAATATTTATGTGCTTCTTTTTCTGATTTCAATTGTAATTGCCATTTTTATATCAAACAAAATAACGCAGCCTTTGCGTTTGATTGAAAATAAATTCAAAAAAATAGAGCTGGGCAAGAAGTACGAACAAATTGAATACAAAGCGCGAGACGAGATAGGCAATTTGGTAAAAGAATACAACCGCATGGTCGTTGAGTTGGCGGAAAGTGTAGAGATGCTTGCTAAATCGGAGCGGGAAAGTGCGTGGCGCGAAATGGCAAAACAAATCGCCCATGAAATAAAAAACCCTTTAACACCCATGAAGTTAAGCGTTCAGTTTTTGGTTCGCTCGTGGAAAGATAAAGACGGAAACTTTGAAAGACGTTTTGAACGAGTTACAAACACGCTGGTCGAACAAATTGACAACCTTTCGGCAATAGCTGCCGAATTTTCAAATTTTGCCAAAATGCCCAAAGCAAACAATAAGGTTTTCAATCTGGTAAACACAGTGAACGATATTATCCTATTGTTTGAAAATACGGAAAACGTAACCCTAAACTTGGAACAACACAATTACACAGAAGTAAAGGTTTTTGCCGACGAAAAACAAATATCAAGAGTTTTACTAAACCTTATAAAAAACGGAATTCAAGCCATTCCGAGCAAAGCCGAAGGACTTATCAATGTAGAACTTAATGTGAACGAACAAAATGCCGTTGTTTCGGTTGAAGACAACGGTACGGGAATTCAAGACGATAAAAAAGAGGCAATTTTTACGCCAAATTTCACAACAAAATCAAGCGGAATGGGAATGGGACTTGCTATTGTGAAAAATATAGTAGAAAATGCAAAAGGTAAAATCTGGTTTGAAACCCAAGTGGGCGTAGGAACGCGCTTTTTTGTTGAATTGCCCATTTCAAAAGAAGAGGAAACAAATTTCTAAGATCAGCATGACTAAAAGTTTTTAGACATACAAAGGAATGATGATTTGGCATTAACAAGGGAGCATGCTCCCTTGCCAAAACATGAACAGATGAAACTTAAATTTGTTTGGTACTTATGAAATTTTATAGTGAAGTTTTAAGAAAAGTTTAGTAAATTTAGGGTTTATAAAAACTAAAATAAAGAATTATGTTTAGCAAATTGTTTGGCAAGAAAAAAGAAGAGGAAAAAGAAAATCAAGACAATGCTCTCGAAGAGCAAATCAATGATGCAATAAAACAGGCAGAAGAAGGTTTGAAAAACGAACAAGAGGAAATAAAATCAATACTTTCCTCAGTCAAAGATGTGATAATTGATACTTATATTGATTATTTTCCGAATGCTCAATATTCGTATTATCGCGATCAGATAAAAGAAGAAGCCTTAGAAAAATATCCTAAGATAAAAGAGGAAAATGCTTCGAAGATAGATGCTGAGGTAGCCGAAAAATGTGATAAAATTGTGAAAGCCTATCTGAATCAGGTTGAACTGCGAAAATCAAAAATTCTGTTTTACGAAAAACTCGTGAAAAAATACCAAGATTCGCAAAAACAGCTGAAAGAAGCAAAAGAGAAAAAACTTAAATTGGAATATTACAATCAAGTAGAGCAATTGTCAAAAGAATATTCCAATGACGACGAATCGTTGAACAAATCTGAAGCCTACAAAGACGAGGTCGATAGATTGCTGAATAAAATTTAGAGCCTCGGCAATGCTTTTGCGTAGCTTGCAATCTGCGCGAATGGCAAGCAAAGGCAGTACAGTTTGCCTTCAAATATCAACAGGGATTGAAAGCTTGAATCCCTGTTGATAAAACGCACATTTTTTTGGGCGACAGTGTTTTAATTGACTTCAATGACAAGATATTTGGAAACGCTCCAGAACTCTTGCGGGTTTTTAATCACGAGTTTATCCACCTTTTTGTCGCCAAGCAATTCGTAAGAACTTGCCGGGTGTGTGGTAACAATCTTGGCTTTTTTCATCTTTATCAGAATTTCTTTGGTTTCGCGGATGTCAATTTTCGTAAAATAGTCTTTATTAAAATTTGACTTTAGCTTCGACATGCGCCCAATGCCGATAAATCCACCTTTTTTTGAAATAATGCCTTGTGTTTTAAGCTCTTTTTTTGTTCCTAAGACATAAAAAGCAGTGTTCAATTCTGTTGTTTTTTCGTCGATGATATTATCCTTTGTTTCAGCTAATTGCATAAGCGAATCAAGATTTTCCGACAAACTTCCAATTTTTAAATTCAAGTTTTTTATATCTAAGTGTGCTTTTCCTAATTCGTCTTTAAGTACATTGATTTCTTCATTTTTTGAGCTGAGTTTTTGGGTTAGTCTATCTACCGATTTTTTCAATTGAGCAATCCTCACATTTGAGCCTTTCATTTTTTTCTGCAAGATGCCCAGTTTTTTCTTATTTTCCAGCATCAGCTTATAAATCGAGAGAATATCCTCGTTTATTCTCTCTTTAATGTCGGGCGATATGTCTTTTTGCCCTGCTGTTACGCGGATTATTTGTTCTTTTTCTTTGATTGTTGAAAGATTGTCTTCAATTTCGTTTAATGCTTTGAAAAAGTCATCAATCATTTCTTCTTTTTTTTCCGATTCCATTGCAAGACTGTCTTTTTCAGCTTGTAGTTGCTTTATTTTTCCTTCGTTACATGCAAAAAGGAAAGGAATCATTGCCAATAAAAAAATTCGTTTCATAATATTTTTGTGTTTGTTTATAAATAATTTTTCGTATCAATTGTTGTTTTGGTTTGTTTTTGTCTCTTCGGGTCTGTGAAAATCTGAGGGGACAAGGCATTTCGGGTTGTACCATTTTTTATGATAATTTTCTTTGGGAATAATATTTCCTTCCCAATCAAGGAAATTATTATTTTTTGTTTTTTTTATGATCCAAAGTTCGCCTGCGTGTATTGCTTTTTTCAAGGCGAGAATGATTTCTTGTTCATTTTTGTGTATATTTTTAAGTCCTATTCTTACTCCTGCTTCATTGTTTTTCATATTCATTTCTTCGGCAGTCCTGTCGTGTGGTGTGTTGTCTTGTTCGTTTTTTCGGTAGAAAATTCGGTTTGTTTTCTCGTAAGCTTTGCCGAGTTTTAATGCTGCTTGCGGCGAAATTTCTTTTACAAGCATTGCCATAAGGAAAGCATGGCGAAAAGCAGAGACTTGTCCGCCGTTTGTGTCTTTGTCCAAATCCGCATCTTCTGCCATTTGTTTTGCCTTATCTTTTGCCGCAGTGCTTATTTCCCATGCTTTTTTTGCAATGAAAAGATGATTCAAAGTCCACATTTTTTCAGGATATGGCAATTCCTTGAATCTTGCAACAAAATCGCGAAGTTTTTCAAGCATCGACTTGGTCAAGTTCGCCTTTTTTTGAAAACTTTCTGATTTCACAAATTTAGATACCGACGCTTTGACTTTGGACTGTAAAGATTGCTTTTGCGAATTATGTTTTTCCATACAAACAAGAGTAAAACAAGTGTTTTTTTGTATTTTTCAAAGTTATTGAACTTTTAACAATTTTTTGTTTAAATTCATCATAAATCAAAGCGTTTTGACAAAAAAATGCTTTTTTACTGCCAAAGTTCCGCTGAGTTATTTTTTTCCTTCTACAATAATTACAATTTCGCCTTTTATTGTTTTGTTTTTGAAATATGCTAAAAGCTCGCTGAATGTTCCTCGAATTGTTTCTTCGTGTATTTTCGTCAGCTCTCGAGATACGGAACAGGCTCTTTCTTGGTCAAAAATTTCTCTCAATTGTGTCAGTGTTTTCATCAGTCGATAGGGCGATTCGTAAAATACGATTGTTCTTCGTTCGTCTTTTAGTTTTTGTATTGCGGTTTGTCTGCCTTTTTTTTGTGGTAAAAATCCTTCAAAACAGAATTTGTCGCACGGGATTCCCGATGCGACAAGTGCCGGAACAAATGCCGTTGCTCCCGGCAGACATTCTACTTCTACGTGATTCTCAACACATGTGCGCACAAGCAAAAAGCCCGGATCGGAAATCGCCGGTGTTCCTGCATCGGAAACCAATGCAACGGAAAGTCCGCCTTTTATTTTTTCTGCAATTTGTTGTACTGTTTTGTGTTCGTTAAATTTATGGTGCGATTGTATTTTATTTCGTATCTCGTATTTTTGTAACAATATTGAGGTTTTGCGTGTGTCTTCTGCCAAAATCAGGTCTGCTTCTTTCAGTATCCTGACCGCCCGATAAGTCATGTCTTCAAGATTTCCAATGGGTGTCGGAACAATGTGTAATTTTGTCATTATGAGAGTTTTGCGAGGCGCTCCGGCGACCCTGACAGGGTTTCAAACCCTGTCAGGGTCGCCGGAGCGCTTTTCGTTAATAATATCGTCTATAAACAAATTCCATAAAGTCCCGCACGGTTTGGCTCTCGTAGTTCCACAAAAAATTATCGTCAATATAATCCAGAGCTTCCTCAAGATATTCTCTATCATTCAGAATATCAAGCGTTTTCTTGTACAGATCGATATTTCCGTCAAAAAGTTCCTTTATAAACCAAATTTTTTCGTTCAGGCTGATGGCTTCCTTTATGCTCTTGATGCTTTCAAATTTGAGCTGCGTAGCCAGAAAATGTTCCTCTCTCTTTTTATGTAGCCTTTCATAAGTGTTTTGCGGATCGCTATCTTCCTGTTTTTCCTCCGCCTTTCCTATTTGGAAATTTGCTTGAGATTTTACACCTTCCTCGTCCTTAGTCTCTTGCGGCTCTTTGTTTATCAGGTTTTGCCCTATATTTTTTCCTTTACTTTGCAAGGGAGCTATTCCGGTATCCAAATCCAGCTCGTACAATTCCGAAACACTCTTATTAAGCATCTGAATTTCCGCATACAGATTTTTAATCTTAGAAATAGTCAGATCGATATAAATAGGAGGCACTTTGCTATGCGGGAATTTGGTAAAGCTATTTGTCAGGCTTTCAATTTCCTGCGCATCTTTAATAATAATTTCAATAATGTGTTTATTGTCCATAGTATATTTATTTTTATTGTTTTTCTGCCCGGTGGTAGCATGAAGAAAAAATAAAATGAAAATCATTTTTGATTTTAATATATTGAAATTCATGACCATAAGATTTATTTTTTGATACAATTTGCTTGAAACAAACAAAAGTTAATAAAATATTATATTTTTGTAAAAGTAAGAATTGAAAATTAAAAATCAGAATTATTTTACGTTATGTTTCTTGAAAATACCCTAAATGGCTCGAAAAAACGCGGTTGGCTTGAAGTTATTTCCGGCTCGATGTTCTCAGGAAAGACAGAAGAACTGATACGTCGATTAAAAAGAGCAAAAATAGCACAACAAAAAGTCCAGATTTTCAAACCACTTTTAGACACGCGTTATTCCGAAACCGAAGTTGTTTCCCACGATGCCAACACAATCAAGTCAGTTCCCGTAAAAAACGCCACAGATATTTTGGTGCATCTTGACGAGGCAGAAGTCATCGGCATTGACGAAGCGCAATTTTTCAGCAACGACCTAATAGACGTTTGCAATACGCTGGCAAGCGAAGGAAAGCGCGTCATTGTTGCCGGGCTTGACATGGATTATCTTGGTCGTCCTTTCGGACCGATTCCTTTCTTGTTTGCAACAGCAGAATACGTTACAAAAGTTCATGCCATTTGCATGAAATGCGGAAACTTGGCGCAATACTCACATCGACTCTCAAACTCTGACCATCAAATTTTATTGGGCGAAAAAAACATATACGAACCCCTTTGCAGAGCTTGTTTCAACCAAATTGAAAAATAAAATACACAATTTTAATCAAAAAACAAAAAAATCATTCCCATCAACTTTAACATTCGACATATTACTGCCGATTCCAAACTTTACTACTTAGGTTTGCTCATGCTTGCAATCGGCTTGCCGCTGTGGCCCTTACTCACAAGCATTGCGCAGTTTGTTCTACTCGGAAATTGGCTTCTCGAAGGCTATCTTCATCAGTTGTTCCCTGATTATAAACAAAAAATCATGCAGAAGAAAAGCATCATTTTGCTTGCTTCTATTTTTGGCGTACATCTGCTCGGCACGCTCTATTCCGCAGACCTGCAATACGCTTTGCACGATTTGCAGATAAAACTCCCGATTTTGGTTTTGCCCCTCGTTATCGGAACATCAAAAGAACTAAGCAACAAGCGCTTCAATTGGATATTGAGGGCTTTTATTCTGGCAGTTTTCATAAATACGATACTGAGTTCTGTACGATTTTTCAACCAAATAGCCTACGAAAACTTTGATGTCAGAAATACCGCATTTCTGATTTCCCACATAAGGCTTTCGCTGCTTGTAAATATCGGAATTATTTCCTCTGTTTATCTCTTTGCTTTTGATTTCAAACAAGAAAAAAACAAGCGACAAGCGTTCATCTATCTTTTTATGATAATTTGGTTTGTCCTGTTTCTTTTCATATTAAAATCAATCACGGGAATTGTTGTATTGCTTTTTGTTGTCATTTTTACGTCAATTTTGGCAATTATTCGTATCGAAATGCTTGTTTTGCGTTTTTTTTGTATCTCGCTATTGCTGACAATTCCGCTTATCTCTTTATCTTATCTAACACATCAGATAAGCGCTTTTTACACTGTGGAAAACATTGACATGAACAATCTTGACACGCTTACCGCAAAAGGAAATCCGTATTACCATAATTTTGACGACAAAACCATTGAAAATGGACAATACGTTGGTTTGTATCAGTGTGAAAAAGAAATGCGCGAGGCATGGAATAAAAGAAGCAATTACCCTTACGACGGAAAAGACGAAAAAAATCAGTTGATAAAATTTACACTTATAAGATATTTGACCTCAAAATCTTACAGAAAAGATGCCAAAGGCGTATCAAAACTTACAGAAAAAGACATTCGCTCAATCGAGAACGGAATGGCAAATCATATTTTTGATGATAAATTTAGCTTATATCCGCGTATTTATCAGATGATATGGGAAATTGATGTTTACCGTAAAGGAGGAAATCCGAGCGGACATTCAATAACACAGCGTTTTGAATACCTGAAATTTGGCTGGAAAATCTTCACGGAAAACTTTTGGTTTGGAGTCGGAACAGGCGATGTGGAGAATGCTTTTATCGAAAAATACGAAAACAGCAATACGCTCCTTGAACCAAAATATTGGCGAAGAACACACAACCAATTCCTGACTTTTGCCTTGACCTTTGGAATAATTGGTTTTTTGTGGATATTTTTTGCTCTGATTTATCCGTTTTTTGCCGAAACAAAAAAGAATAATTATCTGTTTTCCTGCATGTTGATAGTTTCTTTCTTGTCTATGTTAAACGAAGATACTTTAGAAACACAAACAGGCGTATCTTATTTTATGTTTTTTTACGTTTTATTCCTATACAAGCAAAAAAGACTTTTTAAGAAAGCAGAAAACAGGATTCAAACCATAAATTAAATTTTAATGAATGAAATAACTAAAGCAACAAGAACTTTTACAAGAAGTTTGTCAATTATTCTTTTCGGATTGCTCATCTTGTTTAATTCTTGCAATTCAAATAAATTTGAAGTTGATGTTTCAAATATTCACGTCGATATTAAAATAAAAAGACTTGAAAAAGACCTGAAGAATGTTGATTTTGACAATATTGAACAAGATGTTGAAAAACTTCAAGAAAAATACGGCGATTTTTTTGACGTGTACAACTCCGGAGTAATCCAAATCGGAAGTGCCGAAAGTGCAAGCTACGCCTCTTTCTTAAAGCGTTTTCTGATTGATTACAGAATAAAACAAGCTTACGAACAAATCGAGGCAATCTATCCCGAACTACAAGATTTAGAAAAACAACTCACAGAGGCTTTCAAATATTACAAATACTATTTTCCGAACAAGAAAATTCCCCAAATATATACTTGTCTGACAGGCTTTAACCAATCTATTATTGTTACAAATGATGCAATAGCCATTGGATTGGATAAATATCTCGGTAGCGCGTGTAAACTCTACCAAAGGTTGGGCTGGAGTAAATACAAAATCAACAAAATGAATAAAAACATGATTGCGCTCGATTGCCTGAAATCATGGATCATGACAGAATACGAATACAACGACTCGATAAATACTTTGGCAACCAACATGATTTATAACGGACAAGTTATGTTTGCCTTACAATCGTTTTTTCCGCACACGCCGCAAAACTTGCTTTGGGGATATACCGACGACCAATTGTATTGGGCGCAACGTAACGAGGACAAAGTTTGGGGATATTTGAAGAAAGAAAAATTGCTTTTTACAAGCGAACAAATTGAAATTTCAAGATACATTGTCGATGCTCCTTTCACATCAACATTCAGGCAAAATTCTGCTCCGCGCACAGGAATTTACGTTGGTACAGGAATTGTAGAATCATTCATGGACAATAATCCGGCTATTCAACTAAAAGAACTGATGCAAATGACTGATTATAACAAAATTCTTCGTTTATCGAAATATGCCCCGTAGCTTGATTGTTTTATTTCTCTGAAAATCAAAATCATGAAAACACGCATAAAATATTTGAGCTTATTTTTATCCATAATCATGCTTGCTATTGTCGTAGGAAGTTGTTATTCGCGTCGGAACAACGGAGGCTATCCGCACCGCAACCGCCGCAGACACAAATGCCCGTGTTTTTCAGAAATAAAACACCCGCAGGCAAAACCAATCAGCACTATTCGTCGGCAAGACACTTTGCTGATTGGCAGAAAATAAATACCTTTTTCCTGTGTCGCACGCGATTGATATTTCGTTTATAATTCTCGAAGTATTTTGGCAGCGATTTTCTCGACATAAAACTTTGCGTTTTTGATTGCCTTAGGAATCTCATCGGGTGTTTTTGCAAAAGAGAATACTTTATCAATGCCCAATTTCCTTTGCAGCTCGAAATCGCCGTCAAAAAATCCGCAAATGGCATAAATTTGCACGTCGTATTTGTTTGCCTCTTTTATCAGCCTGAAAATCAGCTTTTCATTTATGCTTTGGGAGTCTATTTTTCCTTCACCCGTGATCAAGACATCGGCTTTGCTGAGTTTGTTACAGATGCCGCTTGCTTCAAAAATAATGCTTGTTCCCGAAATTAGTTGCGCATTGAGCAAGGCATATCCGCCCGCACCAACGCCGCCGGCAGCTCCCGCACCCGAAATGCTTGAAACAGTCTTGTTGCTGTATGTTTGCACTATGTTTGCAAAATTATTAAGTCCCTCATCGAGGTGTTCTATCTCTTCGGGAAGCGCGCCTTTTTGTTTGGCATAAACATAAGCAGCACCGTTTTTCCCCGACAAGGGATTGTTTACGTCGCAGGCAATGGAAAATTGTATTTGTTTGTTTTTCAGGATACTATTCTTTTGACAAATTTTTTTCATGTGAATTAAGTTTCGCCCGATTGGTAACAATTCTCTGCCCGAACTGTCGTAAAACCGAAACCCTAAAGCCTGAGCTATTCCTGTTCCTGCGTCGTTTGTTGCACTTCCGCCAATAAAAAGCACAATTTTTTCAGCTCCGTTTTCAATGGCATCTTTTATTTGCATGCCTGTTCCTAAAGTTGTTGTGTGCATACAGTTTTGCTCTTCTTTTTTCAGCAAAGTCAAACCGGCAGTTTTGGCAAGTTCGATGTAGGCGGTTTTATTTTCAAAATCAAATAAATACCAACTTTCTATCGGGCGAAAAAGCGGATCAACGGCTTTGCAGATATTTCTGTCCAAGTTGGATTGTTTGAGCAAAACATCAAGCGAGCCTTCGCCGCCGTCGGCAATGGGCTGTTGTATGACTTTTATAGCACGGCTTTTGGCGAAAATTTTGCCTATTATCGTGCAAATTTCCTGAGAAGAAAGGCTGCCTTTGAAACTGTCGGGTGCTATCAGAATGGTTTTCATAATGATTTTTTTCTGAAATATTGAATAACATTTGATTTATTTTTAAAGATATGAAACACCCATGACTAAAAGTTTTTAGACACACAACGGCATGATTATTTGTCAAGATTTAGACCTTCTTATACTGTGTCAAAAAATCCCATAACGATACCTCTGTGAATATAAACAATATTTACCACCTTACTTGCCATTACTTATACAAAGTGTTGTGTATAGTTAATTTTCAATAATTTGAATATCTTTCAAACGATATCCTTTTGACTTAATTATTTCAATAAGTTCATCTTTATGTCTTAAAATTGTTTCATTAGGTTTTGCTCCTATTTTAACTTCCGCCTTCCAAATAGACTTACCGTGATTTTTCAATTTAACAGAGTCTTTCTGTACTGCATCTGTTTTAAAATAACAATTAATTAAACGAGTAAAATAATAAATAGGATTTTCTTTTTTACCACTCGTCAAAACATTTTCAACATTCATTTTTTTATTATCAAAGTTTGTAACTCTGTAATTATATGAATTTGAACTTTTTTCTCTATTACAAACGCCACAAAGTGTTTGATATAAATTGGGATTATCATCATCAGGTTCTTGTTCTTTGAAAGCTATAATGTGGTCTATTTGTAAATTATTAGACTTACCACAACATAAACATTTGTATTCATCTCTTGAAAAAACTATTCTCCTAACCTCAGAACTTGCTAACCTTTGAGGGGTTATTTTTTGACTTGCTTCTGATATTTTAACTCCTCCTTTTTTCAACTTTCTATATACATTATCCTCATATTCATAGGCTTTATAGAAATCTTCAAAATTAGGGAAAATCACTTTTAAAAATAGATTTTCAGAACTTTCGTACTCATGCTCTAAATAATCTTCAATCTGGTCTCTACCATATTTTTTTTCTCTGATAAAAACAACATATTTCATCATATTTATATCTTCTTTTTGCTGAAAGGTGAAATATTCAGGTGCAGCATTATGAATATCTTGTCCTAAATGCCTTGCAATCTGTATTAATTTAGACGTTGTTGCTTTGTTATAGGAATAATCATTTTTTTCTAAGAAATTATTGATGGTTTGTTCAGCTTCCTCCAAATTTAATTCTTCTTGTTCCCAAAGTATATTTTTATGTTTTTCAGAAAAATCTTGTATGAAATTACCAAAAAGGCTTTCTTCGTGTTTTAAAACTATTACATTTTCGATAAACTGTTCTGTTATTTTTTCAGATGCGTCATCTTCATCTGTTAGTAAATCTGTGTACCTTACGACATACCAACCAATTGGAATTAAATCAAAAATATTTTTTTCATAATCTCGATTTTGATATTCAATTTCCAACTTATTCAACAAATCAATACTTATTAATTCATAAGGTCTAAAACCTCGTTCTTTATTTGTTTCTTCAATTCCTCCAATAAAGCGATTACTTGCAAATTGTACATGTCTATTCCAATTGTCTGAAAACAAAACAATATTAGCCGTCATTTTATTTCCTCCTGCCTTTTCGCCCCTTAATGCTCTACCAATCATTTGAGTAAATAAAATAGTAGAATTAGTATCTCTTGTCAAAAACACCGTTTTTACATCAGGAACATCAACTCCTTCTGTTAACATTTTGACATTTATTAATACTTCAACCTCTCCATCTTTAAACCTTTTAAGATTAATTTCATTTTGATTACTTGTTCTGCTATTAATGTAATCTATATCTTTAGTACAATCTACATATGAAAAAACAGACAAAGCAATTTCTTTTCCGGCTTTTTTATTAATATATTTTTCGACTGTTTTACATTGATACCATCTATCTAAAAATATAATTGTTTTGCCAAATTTGGTTTTATTATCACAGTAATATTGAGCGATGAAATTATTCCTTTCTTCATTTTTGGCAATTTCTTCAACAATATGTCTTGGCAATTCTTGGTGCCTGAAAACAAGTTTATCTACATCACCATCAGAAAGTATAGGCTTAAAATTCGTTTTTTCTTGGATAAAAACCGGATGTGCTAATATTTTTTGGTCTTCTAATTCTTTTTTAGAGATTTCATAAATGATACCTCCTTTAAAAATTTCCCAAAGCCAACCTCTTTTTCTTTTATCTGTATATGTTGGGGTAGCTGTCAATCCTAAAATTTGAATATTTGGGAATTTTTCAATAATTCCAACTTTTCCCTCAGAACCTCCTATTAATAAATTTCTACGACCGAAAGCCGGCGTATGGTGAGCTTCATCATAAACAATAAATAAATCGTTACCATTTACTTCTATATATTTTTTAAACTTTGTATCTATTTTTTCTGTCCAATTACTAATTGCAGTTTGTGAAGTTATTAATAAAATATCATCAGAAACTTCAATTTTATTAGGATTAGAATGTTTATCACTTCCCGAAACAACACGGATATTTATTTCTGTTCTCAAATTGGGATTTACTTCTAAAATATTTTCTCTAAAAGTCTCTCTTGCTTGTTCTAATAAAAAACCTTGGTCGGCTAACCAGAGTATTTTTTTATTTTTAGAAATAACATTTTTGAGTAACCAATAAACAGAAGTATATGTTTTTCCCCCACCGGTAGGAAGTACTAAAATACCTGCCTTTTTATTTTCTTGCATAAAAAAAGCATTCATTTTTTTATGTGCCTCAAGCTGATGTTTTCTTGGAGATTTTAAATTAGATTTACCTTTATTCTTTTCAGCTTCTTCTTTAATGTTTATCGTTAATAGGTTTTTATAATGTATCATAATTATATGTATTTTTATTCCCTGTAATGTTATTTAGTTATTTATATATTTTTTTCAAGGGGTTTTGCTGCTTTGTCAAGCAATAGTTTTGTTGTTTCTGCGCTTAAATAGAAATCACCACAATTTTCGCAAACCATTGCCAGAACGTTTTTAAAAACAATAATTACACTTCCTCGTTCAAGAGTGAAAGTAACAAGTCCCTGTTTTGTTGTTCCGTTTTTACAAATTGCACATTCCATAATATTCATTTTTTTCGTGTTTTAAAACCGTTTTCCCAAATATCCGGTGCATGAACAAAAGAGGAATAAAAAGCCCAAAACTTATTTTCGATTACTAAATTAAACAAAAAGGTAAACTAAAAAAAGTTTTGGCGGGTAAAAATGTACGAAAACATAAGCAGCTCCGTTTTTCCCTGACAAGGGATTGTTTAGGTCGCAGGCAATAGAAAATTGTATTTGTTTGTTTTTCCGTTTTCCGACTTCCAACTCTCATGCTTCATAATGATTTTTTTCTGAAATATTGAATAACATTTGATTTATTTTTAAAGATATGAAATGTTTACGTAATTTCGCTTGATAGACTATTTTTCTAATATTAATTATAAAATTTTATCAATATGTCTAAAATCAATGTTATTTCTTTATGTCTTTTTTTGTGTTTTGCTTTTTGTTCAAACAAACAGGCATTTTCTCAGGAGCATAAAGATTTTGAGATAATTAAACAAATTAAAACAACTCCGGTGAAAGACCAAAACCATACCGGAACTTGTTGGAGCTATGCTACTATTTCGTTTATTGAAACAGAGGCTTTGCGCATAAAAAATCAAGAATTCGATCTTTCCGAGATGTTTATCGTAGCGAATGCCTACAAGACAAAAGCCGACAAATATGTTCGTTTTCATGGAAATGCAAATTTCTCGGAAGGCGGACAAGCTCACGATGTTTTGAACGAAGTCCGTAAATATGGCTTGGTTCCGCAGAAAAGTTATTCGGGCATAAATTACAACTCGGCAATACACGTACATGCCGAAATGGTTGCGATGCTCAAAGGAATGCTTGAGGGAGTGATACAAAACAAACAAAAGAAATTGACAAAAAATTGGAAAAATGCAGTTGAGGCTGTTTTAGAGGTTTATTTGGGAAAACTTCCCAAGAAAGTCAGTTTTGAAAACAAAGATTATTCGCCAAAGGAATTTGCAAGAGAAATCGTTGGTTTCAATCCCGAAGATTATGTTGAGCTTACCTCTTACAGTCATCATCCGTATTATTCAAAATTTGATTTAGAAATTCCGGACAATTGGTCGCATGATTTATACTATAATTTACCTATTGATGAGCTGATGGAAGTTTTTAATTATGCCATAGACAACAATTATTCGATTTGTTGGGACGGCGATGTAAGCGAAAAAGACTTTAGCCACAGGCTGGGATATGCAAAACTAAAAGACGGAACAGCCGTTAAAGACTATCAGCAAGAACGTCAGCAAACGTTTAACAATTGGGTAACTACCGACGATCATTTGATGCACCTGACAGGAAAAGCAAAAGACAAAGACGGAGTTATTTATTATCAAACGAAAAATTCGTGGAACGACGATTCAAACAAATTTGGAGGCTATCTTTATATGTCTGAGCCTTATGTAAGAGTAAAAACTGTGGCTGTTTTGGTGCATAAAAATGCAATTCCCAAAAAAATACGTAAAAAATTGAATTTGTAATATTTTCAGACTTCTGTAACTTTCTGTTGAGATTGAAAACCAAAAGAGCTTCCCCAAAAAAAAGGAGGCTCTTTTGATTTAAGTTTTATGTCATTTTTTTATTTCTCGTAAATATATTCTGCCAAATCGGAATGTAAGATTGTATTAAATTCTTCAAAGTTAGATTTTTCGACTTCTGCAAATACAAACATTGCCATAGGATATTTCGTGTAGTCAAGTTTTATGTAATGCAGTGGTTTGGAGAAATGCGAAATCACCTTGTCGTAATCAAAAACAATTGTATTTTTGTCGTAATGTTTGGGTATTTCAATTCCCATCATTCCGTAAAGTTTATTGGTTCTTGATTGCAAAATGGTGTCCCAATTCGGCTCTTTTTGTTGAAAAAAATATTCATACGGATTTATGCCGTAAAAATAATATTCGACATCGGCAGAACAGAATCCCATAAAACGCAAAGGGTTGATTTCAATCGGGATAATTCTTTCGTCGGAAGTAACACGCAATTCAATATGCAAAGGGAACTTGGTCAATCCTGTGGTTTTGCTCAGTTCTGAAAGATAATCGACAATAGCAGCGTAATATTTACGGATAATTTCGTCAGAGGTAAGATACAAACGGTCGCTCATGTCAAACTTCGACGAAGATAAATGATGAAAGATGTTAAGTATCACAGGTTTTCCTGTTTCGTTCAGGTAAGCATCAACGGCAATTTCTTTTCCGTCGATATAGCTTTCAATCAGAAATTCGTCGAGGCTGACAACCGAATCGGGAAAAACATCTTGCATTTCTTTGCGTTCTTTTTCTATTTTTTTCAAAACAGGCTTCCAGTCGTTGTCGGAAAATACAGGATGAATACAGATGCTTGCAAAGCCTTTTTTGGGCTTTATAACGAAAGGTTTGGGTATTTCCGTAAGGTCAATTTCGCAAAGTTCATCAATAGAATATGACTTAAACCATATTTTGGGATTTTTTTTAGCAAATATTTCTCTGAGGCGTTCTTTGTTTTTTAAATCATCAGTATGTTTTGTGATTTCTAAATCGGGCGCATATTGATTTAGCCATTTGGTTGAGTCTTCGGAATTTGTATATAATAATTTTTCTGCCGAATTGCTAAACTTTTCAAAGAAATCTTTGGGTTTCAGAAGTTTTAGTTCATTTGCATGTTTCAGTTTTTTCACGAAGTCTGTTTCTAATACAGGAATATTGTTTTTAGCAATTGTTTTCTGTAAAAATTCAGAAACAAAAGGTTGTTCTAAGATAATCATTTTGTGTATCGAATATAGTTTATTAATTTTTTTTGTTTAAGCTGCAAGTTTTCCGATTTTTTGCAAGGCTGCTTTTTGTTTTTCAATTTCAATTCTGAAGGCTTGCATATTTTCTTTTTTCAGAGGTTTCACATCCGGAGCATCAATTTTTAGCGGGTTGATTGGCTTTCCGTTTTTCCAACATCTGAAATCAAGGTGCGGACCTGTTGATGCACCTGTGCTTCCGACATAACCAATTAGTTGTCCTTGTTTTACAGAAGTTCCTTTTTTTACTCCTTTCGCATATTTCGACAAATGTAAATAAGCTGTTGTATAAACGCTATTATGCTTTATTTTCAGCATGTTGCCTGCGCCGCCATTATAGCCTTTTTGGATTACGGTTCCGTCGCCAAGTGCATAAACAGGAGTTCCTTTCGGGGCAGCATAATCAATGCCAGTATGCGGACGGTACACTTTGTAAATCGGGTGAAGCCTTTTGTAGGTAAAACCGGAGCTTATTCTTGAATATTTTAAGGGTGCTTTCAGAAAGGCTTTTTTTAAGCTGTTTCCGTTTTCATCAAAATAGCTGTAAGTGCTGTCTTGTTTGTATCGAAAAGCATAATAATCATTTCCGTTGTGATGAAAACAAACCGAGTGTATATTTCCGACTCCACACGAAACGGAATCAACGTATTTTTCTTCGTAGATTACTTTGAAGCGATCGTCTTTTTTTAGGTTAAAGAAATTTATTGTCCATGCAAAAACATCGGAGAGTTTGCTCGATAATTCTATGTTTACATGGCTGCTTGTCATTGCGTTCCACAGTGATGTTTTGATTTCGCACGAGGCTTCTTTTACTCTTGTTTTTACTTCTTTTTTATAGTTGTAAACATTTAGTGAGTCGGAAAAATCAAAGACCACGTAGTCTGTCGGGGTGTGCTGATAAACAAGGTAATTGAGTTTTTTGGTGCTGTCTTTTGCACAAAATGTTTGGTAGCTTTTTCCACTGCGGATTTTTCTTAAATCAAAAACATCTTTTGCTTTTTCCGCAATATTGTCAATAGTTTTGTAATCAATGCCATAGGAGTTTAGGATTTTTGATAAATATTGATTGCGTTTTACGGTATTTTGTTTTTTTTCGTACAGCTCAATCGGGATTCCGTATTCGAGCGTCAATTGTGGAGCCGATATTTTTATCTCTTTAAGAGTGAGAACCTCGTTTGTTTGTTGCTTGTTTTTCACAACCATGTTTGCAAAAGGAAGCATTAATATGCTGGTTATTATCGAGATAATAAAATCTATTTTTAACATAATAAGTGAATTTTGTTACAAAAATCGCGCGAAGTTAATAAAATCAATGTTTGTTCCCAAATTATTAAGTTTTGGGTTTGGGTAAAGGCTTATAAACAAGCTGCTGTGAAGCGTCGTTTTGGGGAATTCTTTTGTGTGTAACGGGCAAATAGCGTTAAGCAGTTCTTTGTTAGCTAACGTTATTTTTTATATATTCTAATCTGTTTCAAAGCTTCCTCTATCACCACATCTTTTCCTTTCATAAACATATCAACATTTTCCTTTATTTCTACATC